>Ga0209712_10000022_pt1 | contig 152008 bp, 135 predicted proteins | sample ArcOceMetagenome_FD_187443 | JGI IMG/M metagenome (GOLD analysis project Ga0209712, IMG submission 187443) | Marine eukaryotic phytoplankton communities from Arctic Ocean - Arctic Ocean - Greenland ARC118M Metagenome (SPAdes) (version 2) | ecosystem: Environmental > Aquatic > Marine > Oceanic...
CTCTTTAAACAAAGGCCTCTTTAAACAACCTGTTTACTTGCGGCCACGATGTTGGTCAATAGCAGCTTGAATAGCTTTGGCAATTCGAGGCTCAACGACCGCGCTGCCGGTCTGGGCAGAGGCGCCTGCAATCACTTCAATTTCTTCAGCGGCAAAGCGATTGACCAGTGCCGACATAAGCATGGTCACGCCAACTAGTAGGGTCAAAAAGGTAAACACTGTACCCATGCCATAGAGAAGTAAATCTAGGCCCTGAGCAATAAGTGAAGAATCCATTTTAGAGGTCCAGTTAAGGGTTTATAAAAGTCGATGGCCAACGCCATCTGGTCCCACATTGGGTACCGAAGGCAAAACTATAGCAATAAGTCGGCTTTTTGCAAGTTTGACTTTGCTTTCGGCGACGGTAAATCTACAATCCTCCCTCTAAATCGCGCCGACCACTGGAAACAACCGACACATGGGTATAAAAGACATACTGATAGAAAGAATTGCAGCCGCTATGCAGGCCGCTGGAATTCCGAGCGACTGTTCACCCATGCTCGCGCTAAGTGGCAAATCTCAGTTTGGTGATTACCAGGCTAATGGCGCCATGGGTGCCGCCAAGCAAATGAAAACCAACCCCAGAGAGCTAGCGCAGAAGATACTCGATAAACTCGATCTCGACGATATTGCCGAGAAAGTAGAGATTGCTGGCCCGGGCTTTATTAACATCAGCCTAAACAAGCATTTTCTGGCGGGCCAGTTGACCGCTAAATCTGAACAGATTACAGCGAAGCCCCAAACTGTGGTGATTGACTATTCCTCACCTAACCTTGCCAAAGAAATGCATGTGGGCCACCTGCGTTCTACTATTATTGGCGATGCTTTGGCGCGTTTATTAGAGTACCAAGGCCATTCCGTCATCCGCCAAAACCATATGGGCGACTGGGGCACTCAGTTTGGCATGTTGATCGCCGAGCTAGAGTTGCACCTTGGTGAAGGTGACCAGGCTAATCTGGCCCTCAACGATTTAGAGGTTTTTTATCAGCAGTCAAAAAAGCATTTTGATGCGGACCCTGAGTTTGCGGATAAAGCTCGGGCCTACGTGGTTAAGCTGCAATCTGGTGATGCCCACTGCCGCAAGCTTTGGCAGAAATTTATTGATGTGTCGGTGGCTCACAATTTAGAAATCTATAAACAGCTTAATGTTGGCCTGCGAAAAGAACATATCGCCGCGGAGAGCTCTTACAATGATGATCTTGGTAACGTCCTAAGCTCTCTGTTAGAACAGGGTATCGCTGTTGACTCCGAAGGCGCTAAGGTGGTTTTTCTCAACGAACTCGCCGACAAGAATGGTGAGCCATCACCAATGATCGTACAAAAATCCGGTGGCGGTTTTCTCTATGCCAGCAGTGACTTGGCCTGTTTGCGCCATAGAGTCGGCACGTTACAAGCTGACCGCATTCTGTATTTTATTGATGCTCGTCAGTCCCTGCATATGAAACAAGTGTTTATCACTGGCCGCAAAGCTAGCTTTGTACCACCAACCGTCAGCCTGGAACACCATCCTTTTGGCACCATGATGGGCGCCGATGGAAGGCCGTTTAAAACACGCAGTGGCGGTACCGTCAAACTCGCCGACTTACTGGTAGAAGCGGTTGAGCGAGCTGAGAAGTTGGTACGAGAAAAGAACCCAGATCTAGATGATTCGGAAATTAAACTGATTGCACGCAAGGTAGGCATCGGCGCCATTAAATACGCTGACCTGAGCAAAACACGCACCAATGATTATATTTTTGACTGGAATGCTATGTTGTCTTTTGAAGGCAACACTTCGCCCTACTTACAATATGCCTACACAAGAATTCGTAGCATTTTCCGCAAAGCCGGTATTGAAGCCGAGGGTTTCTCAGCACCAGTGAGCATAGAGCAGGCACAGGAAAAAGCCTTAGCCTTAAAGTTACTACAATTTAATGAGGTGCTGGACCAGGTGGCTGCCGATTGCTACCCCCATATCCTATGTACCTATCTCTACGAGCTGGCCAGCGCGTTTATGTCATTCTACGAGCAGTGCCCAGTATTAAAAGATGGGGTCGACAGTGCGACTCAGCAGAGTCGTCTGCAGCTCTGCGCCCTAAGTGCCACAACACTGGCTCAGGGCCTGAATTTGCTCGGCATTGAAGTTATGGAAAAAATGTAAAGACTTTTTAGGCAGACAAATTAGACAGGCAAACTACCTCAGGCTGCGCTAGATTTAAAGGAGTTAATCACCGAATTTATCGCCGTGCATGATCTAAGCATTCTGGCCATTATCTGGACCAGTGTATTTGTCGCTTCATTTATTGCTCACAGAACCAGACTCACTCCGGTTCTGTGGTACCTTTTTCTGGGTTCCACCCTAGTTAATCTGGGTATTCTACCCACACAAATGCCCATCTTTATCGTCAACTTTGCCGAACTGGGCATCATCACCATTATGTTTGCACTGGGGTTTGAAGAAGACACCAGCAATTTCCTAAAAAGTATCAAGCGCAGCTGGGGCATCGCCGTCTTTGGTGCTCTAACACCATTTGCCGTTGCCTATGGCGCGACATATTATTTCTGGGGTGACAAGCATATAGCCCTGCTGTGTGGCCTTGCCATGGCCTCGACAACCGTTTCCCTGAGCATGGTATCGCTAAAAACCGAAGGGCTGAGCCATACCCCTGCCGCAACAAGTATTATGACATCGGCAGTACTCGACAATATTGCCTCACTGGCCCTTATGGTCATTCTTATCCCCATAGCGACAGGAGAGGCAACATTTTCTGCTCACAGCCTGTTACTGATCGCGAGCAAAGCGCTAGCCTTCTTCCTTTTGGTATCATTTATGGGCATCTGGCTATTTCCCGTCAACGATGGCTGGGTTCAGCGAGTTCCGGTTCTACGCCACCTTAATTTGAAGTTGATGCTTGCGATGGGCCGTGGCGAGTACAGCATATTGGCCCTGTTACTGATCGCCTTGTTAGTCGGTTTACTGGCTGACTTCTTTGGATTTCACCCAGCTATAGGGGCTTATATGGCGGGGCTGATAATCAAACGTGAATACTTTGACTATCACCATGATCAAAATATCGACTTTCATCATCAGGCTAAACAGATGATAAATAATATTGCTTTCGCTTGGATAGGCCCGGTATTTTTCGTCACCCTGGGTAGCAAGTTAATTTTTGATGGCGACTTATTTTTACAGGTATTACCCTACAGCCTGATATTGTTTGCAGGCATGTTTGTCGGACAGATTGTATCTGCCGGTTTGGCGGCCAGGGCCATAGGTCGTTTTGATAAGCCGACCAGCTTGTTAATTGGCATTGGTATGTTGGGCAGAGCCGAATTGGCCTTTGTAGTGCTTGAGATAGCCTATGTTCAGCATAATATTGTCAGTTTCGAAGGGTTCTATACCTTGATGCTCACCGCATTCCTGCTCAATCTTTCAGTACCAGTCTGTATCCGCTTGTGGAAAAGCCATTACTTGCCCACCTGAGTGCGATAGAGCGCGGTAGTAACCGGATCAAAACAGCAGAATACGACGGACTCTAAAAAGGGATTTTGGCGTAGGGCATTATTGACTTCTTGAATGGCAATCTTAACGGCTCGACGGCTAGGAAAACCCGATGCTCCGCAGCTAATGGTTGGGATGGCGATACTCTTAATGTTTTGCTGCTTTGCGGCATCCATCAAGCCCTGATAGCAAGACGCTAGCTGTGCCTCTTCTTGATAGTCTCCACCACGCCAAGTAGGACCCACAGTGTGGATCACAAATTCTGCCCGCAGATTTTCCGCAGAGCTCACAAAAACCGAACCTACCTCATAGCTCTGAGACTTAGCAGCTGAGCCGACAGTGCCGACAGTGCCGTTAGTACCTTCGACATCCATTGCAGTAGATCTGTGGGCACCCACGCTCGTCGCGCTGACAATCGCATCAACGGCGAGCTTGGTGATATCACCCTGATGTATTTTGACTCGATGCACCGGCTTTATTTACCTCGAAATAGACTGTCGAAGTATAGGAAAATGTACCGATGGAAATGTTGACGGCCGTCACAGCAATGCTGTGAACTGGCCGACTGTTTATTTGTTAATAAACCTAAAGCTGACTATGCATCTGGTCGAACTGTTTTACCACGACTGGGTTTAACTTACTTTTGCTCAGCAGACTAACGACAACAATGGCAATAATGGCAAATATAAAGCCCGGTACCAACGCATATAGATCAAACAACCCGCCGTCTAAACGAGACCAGATAACCACCGTTAAAGCACCTACAATAACCCCCGCCATTGCACCCCAGGCTGTCATACCACGCCAGTAAACGCTGACCAAAACTGCTGGGCCCAATGAAGCGCCCAAACCAGCCCAGGCATAGGACACCACATCCAGCACCTTGCTATCTGGGTTCATGGCAAAACTAGTGGCTAGTAGCGCCAATACCACCACGGCGATACGACCGACCTGCAGACGCTTTTCCTGGGATAATGGTTTCTTTGCCACCAATGGATACAAATCTTCCGCCAAGGAAGCAGAGCAAACTAAGAGCTGGGAATCCACCGTGCTCATAATTGCCGCCAAAATAGCCGCCAACAGCACACCGGCAACCAGAGGGTGAAAAATCAGGCTAGTCAGCGCAATAAATACTTTTTCAGAGTCAACCAGCGGCTCATCCAAAAAGGCCACTCCGCTGAGACCGACTAATATAGCCAGCATATAACACAGCAGTGCCCAGCTGATGCCTATAGTCGCAGCGCGGCCCGTGTCTTCGGGCGAGCGCAGCGCTTTAAAGCGCGCCAATATATGTGGCTGACCGAAATAACCCAGCCCCCAACCCATGGCGCTAATAATCGTCATCCAGCCCAGAGTCTGGCCATCTGCAGAGGTAAAGATATTCAGTAGTTCTGGGTTTTTAAGATCGATCTGTGCAGCGAAATCTCCCATGCCGCCAGATTGGTTAATCACTAATACTGGTACGGCGACCAACGCCAGAAGCATTAAAATACCCTGAAACACATCAGTCCAAGATACAGCCAAAAAACCACCAAACAAGGTATACAGCAAGATCAATGCGACACTGACAAACACGGCAATCTGATAATCAAAGCCAAACACCTCATTAAACAGCTTGCCGCCGGCAATCAGACCAGACCCAACATAGAATAGGAAAAACAGTAAAATACTCACCGAGGCGATAGATTTTAGCCAGGGGCTCGGGTCGGAAAAACGTCGTTGCAAATAGGCCGGTAAGGTCACTGCATCATCTAGCTGGGCGCTATAAATTCGCAGCCGCTTGGCCATTAATAACCAGTTTGCTGCCACACCAATCACTAGGCCTATCGATATCCACGCCGCTTCAAGACCAGCCAAATAAGCATAACCCGGCAAGCCCAACAGCACCCAACCACTCATATCTGATGCGCCTGCGCTAATGGCTGCGACCGTCGGTGACAGCTGTCGCCCACCCAGAAAATAGTCTCCAGCACTCTTGGTGCGGACATAGGCATAGAAGCCGATTGCCAGCACGATGCTGACATAGATTAGAAAGGCAATAATGGTCGGTGCAGATATCTGCGACATAGGTTACATCCTAGTTTTATTATAAATTGAGGGCGCGTATATGCGTCTCTAATGGGTCGTTGTCTACAGGAACTGCGCTGCGGTCTAACTCAAGCCCAGTAAAATCGAACAATTCAGTATCTGCTAATTGCGAGGGTGACACATTCTTAATTGCGCCAAAAATAGTATCGATGCGCCCCGGAAACTGGCGTTCCCACTGAATTAACATATCTTTCACCGCATTGCGCTGCAATCCGGCTTGGGAACCACAGAGGTTACAGGGAATGATCGGGAACTGCTTGAGCTCTGCTAAAGCGATTAAATCCGTCTCGCGACAGTAGGCTAAAGGGCGAATCAACATGTTCTTTTTATCATCAGACAATAGCTTTGGAGGCATAGCCTTTAGCTTGCCCTGATAGAACATGTTTAAAAACAGCGTTTCGACTATATCGTCGCGATGATGACCCAGTGCAACCTTAGTGGCACCAATTTCCTCGGCAAAGCCATACAGTGTGCCGCGGCGCAGGCGGGAACAGAGGCTGCAGTAGGTTTTGCCTTCAGGGATCTTGCTGGTCACTATGCTGTAGGTGTCTTTTTCAAGAATATGGTATTCGATATCTAGATTGTCGAGATAGGCTGGCAACACATGCTCGGGAAAACCTGGCTGCTTTTGATCCAAGTTTACGGCAACTAACTCAAATTTGATGGGTGCGTTTTTTTGCAGCCCCATGAGGATATCAAGCATCGCGTAAGAGTCTTTGCCTCCAGACAGGCATACCATAACCCGGTCGCCCTCTTCGATCATATTATAATCAGCTATCGCACTGCCCACATTGCGTCGCAGCCGCTTCTGCAATTTGTTGGCCTCGAGCTGGTTCTTACGAATAGACATGAATATTTCCGCTGACTGAAAAGCTGGCTATTGTAGTGGCACAGCAGCGTTTTCACCAACTCACACTGGTGGTTTTCTCAGATAATTAATTTACTGGGGCCAGCTGGTCTCTGGGGCGTTTAGGCGGGCGTCAGAGCTATAGGCGATAGCGCCGTTAAAACCGAGTAGATAAAGGGCCTTTGTGTCCTCGGCATAATGGGCAAAGAACTTAATCATCTTTTTATCCGAACCAAAGTCGGCGGCGTACCAGTCAAATATTTCCGAGGCCTGAAGCTGGCGCCTATCGACGATCATACCGCGAGGGTGGTTGATAAATTCCCGCACTGAGCGATTGAGAAGCTGCTTGGTGTTGGCTCCTGTAAACGCCTGCTGTTGGATATTTGGACAGCCCATTGTTCCGCAGCTGAGACCAAACAGTATTTTACGGTCCCTCCATATTGGCCTCAGAATACGATTTTCAATATCCGCCAGACTGAGCTTGGTGCCGGCAACTTTGATTCGATTCTTACGTTTGATGGATGCTTTTGCTAATGATGAAACAGGGTATTTCTGCAGGACAGTTTGAATGGTTAGCGCGTTGTAAAGATTGAGCCAATAGGCTTTTTGTTCAACTCGCGAATAAAGCCTTGGATCTGTCTTCGCCATGCGGCTGATATAACGCTTTAGTTTTTTCTTATCTCGCGTGCTTACATCAGCATATCTAAAACGATTTATTCCTGAAGGGTGATTGGCAATCACGTAGGAGTTTAACAGTTGATCAAAGGAGCCGTGGTCTATAATGTTCAGATTACTCTCGTTGCTTGCGTCCCAGATGGCCCAGTACTTTGCATTAACACTGGCCACTACATCAGTGCAAAACGCCGAGCAGAACATAACTGATATAAATAGCAAACTAGCTTTCGAGATTGGCATATTAAACTCCATGTTTATGCTTGGTTTTTGAGCCTGCTTTGGCTAACCTGCCTGCCCATCCCTGATTGATATCATTAATCGACAATCAATATCTACCGGAGACTTTTATAACTTGAACTCAATCACCACTGCGCCAGTCGACCAGTCTCAAATTTTGCAAAAAGATCAGCAATTTGTCTGGCACCCCTATTCTTCGTTGAGCAACCCTATCCCCGCCTACGAGGTAGTTTCTGCAAATGGCGTGAACCTGCACCTGGCCGATGGTACTGAGCTTATCGACGGTATGTCTTCTTGGTGGTGCACTATTCATGGTTATAACCACCCGGTATTAAATGAAGCAGCCAAGCAGCAAATAGATCTTGTTAGCCATGTTATGTTTGGTGGCATTACCCATGCGCCCGCAGTCAATCTCTGTGAAAAGTTAGTCGAGATAACACCCGCCGGACTGGATAAGGTTTTTCTGGCGGACAGCGGGTCTGTAGGTGTCGAAGTCGCCATTAAAATGGCATTTCAATACTGGATTTCTCAAGGCCAGTCAGGAAAAAACAAACTCCTGAGCCTGCGTAGCGGCTATCACGGAGATACGTTTGCCGCTATGTCGGTCTGTGATCCCGTGACAGGCATGCACCACCTTTTTGACCAAGTGATGCAGAAAAATCACTTTGCTCCGGCACCCAAAACTGGGTTTGACGAAGCTTGGGACGAACAGGATATCGCCGACTTTGCACAAATAATCAGTGATAAACACAATGAATTAGCCGCAGTCATTCTTGAGCCTATCGTTCAGGGTGCTGGCGGTATGCGTTTTTATTCTCCCCATTATTTACGCAGAGTAAGAGAACTTTGCGACCAACATAACGTGCTATTAATCGCCGATGAAATTGCCACCGGCTTTGGGCGTACCGGTAAATTATTTGCCTGCGAATGGGCGGGGATCTCGCCAGACATTATGTGCCTAGGTAAAGCTATTACCGGTGGTTATATGACTCTGGCGGCTACTCTATGCACTGACAAGGTTAGCCGAGGTATCTGTGAGGGAGAGGCAGGCTGCTTTATGCATGGCCCAACATTCATGGGCAATCCCTTAGCATGCGCTGTGGCCAATGCGAGTATAGAGCTGCTTTTAAGCACTGATTGGCAAGAGAATATTTTGCGGATTGAAACAACCCTAAACGCTGAATTGCAGCCCTTTGTTGCGCTGCAATCTGTCGCTGCTATTAGGTCACTCGGTGCCATAGGTGTTATTGAAATGCACGAACCAGTGAACGTGGCGGAGATCCAAAAGCGCTTTGTTGCCGAAGGTGTCTGGGTACGACCCTTCGGTAAGCTAGTCTATGTCATGCCACCGTTTATCAGCACAGAGACTGAACTGAAAAGCCTGATGCAGGCTGTCTATAGGGTTCTAGCGGGATAGTTCGTGTGGCGCTCGCTCGATCTTATCGACGTCATAGCCGAGGGACACAACAAAGCGGACCAATTCGCTGTATTTCTCTGATGAAATATCTGCCTCCCGCGCCATAATCCATACATAGTCTCTGGCTTGACGGCCTATCACTGTGTATTGATAATCTGCATCCAAATAAACCACGCGATAGTCAGCCTTGATAGGCCAAACAAATTGCATACCCCAGGTTGCATTAGTTTTTTTATTTTTTACAAACCCACGTGGGTGGTAAATCTTTTTCTCGCCATCGAATGAATCTGCATTAAAACTAAACTGCGTGTCGATGGTGCCATTTTTATCTAATCGGTAAGATTCGATTGGGTTATGAGCACCCTTTTCGAGAAACGTAGGAATATTGGCAATCACGTACCAGTCACCCATAAAGCGCGGTAAATCAACATAGCCGACAGTGTCCATAGGCTCCTGAGCACCATGGGCCGAGTTCATGCTAAATACGAATGCGACAGCCATCGTCACCTGCAATAACTTGTTTATTAAACTTTTAATCATAGAGTTCTCCATTAACTTGTTCGCGGGGTGTCCAGGGGAAAAGCGTATTGGTCGATGCCCTATAGCCTCGATAATCATAACGCCGAGGACTGATTTCTTTTTCCATCAATTCAATAGCCGAAATCTTTATCAATAAACCAGTCACTAATACGGGAGCGACCAAGATAAAACCGTTGCCCGAGGGAATGGCGTACAAAAACCAGGCCCACCACATGCACAGCTCACCAAAATAATTGGGGTGCCTGCTGTAGCGCCACAACCCGGTCTTTAGGGTTGGCCCAGTCTTAACCACCAGCCGATTAAAACGCTGCAGCTGGTTATCGGCCAACACTTCCACAATAAAGCCAAACAACCAAACTGCAGTGGCGATACTGTGCAAAAAGCTCCATTGCACATCCGTAAGAAAAACAATGGCAAAATTTGAACTGCCCACCCAGGCCACGAGGGACAGACATACAACAATAAGCCCAAAACTATTTACCCAAAACTGTTTAGGGCTTTTGCCCCGTAACAGTTTGTAGCGCCCATCACCCGGTCGCTGTCTATCTCGCTTTATCGCAAAGTAACCCCGCCTAAGCGCCCATAGGGCAACCATTCCAATCAACGCTAGATGGACGGCGTTAAACGCCAGAGCTTGCATAAGATAGCCCGCAGCGGCAGCCAACAGCAATAACGGCCAGCTATAGTAAATAATAGAAACTTTATCGAGGTATAGGCTCAGCAGCCAGATGCAGCCAGCGATAACCAGCAGAGATGGCAGCGCAGCCAGCATGGCAAGTAGCACTGGCAGCAAGGCAGCAAGGGAAACCGAAAGCGAGGCAGAAAGCATGGTGTTAAGCAGCTCTTATTTTAATTGTTGAGGATATACGCCGCTTAAAATCTAGGGGATCATTCTAAGATGATCAATATTAGGATTTGGTGCGTTTTGATTGTGCTATTTTTTCACTGGTATTTAAGCGAGCAAGGCTGTTCTTTTTAACCAGGATATAGGTAGACCCAGCACCACCATGGTGCTTCTGGGCAGTATGAAAGGCCAAGACTTGATCAAACTGACGCAACCAGTGATTCACACAGCTTTTTAATCGCGCCGGCTGCTCTCTACCCTCACCTTTACCATGGGTCACCAAACCACAGCGCACGCCATGCGTTTGACAGTCCTCGACAAAGCCCCAGAGAGCCACCCGAGCCTGCTCCACGGTATGCCGATGAAGATCCAGGCGGGACTGAATATCATATTTACCCATGCGCAAATTTTTGTACACACCATGCTGAACGCCTGGGCGTGAAAACTCTAGGAAGTCATTGGGGTCGACCTGCTCAATAATATCGACTGGGTCAAGAAAATTACCATCAGGCCGCTGCTCTTGCTGGGCAGCATTGCGCCGCTGCAAGACCCCGGGGGTTACTACCGTAGGCCTAACAATATGGTTAGCGCCCTTGCCCTGCAATGGCTCAATATCGTCACCCACTAACGCACTAAACTCGTCTTCAGGACTAATAGGGGCTCCAGCAGAGGGCTCAAGCTTAGAGCCTGAGCGTTCTAGGTCGTCACCAGATGACATTTTTTGTTCCTAAAAAATTAATTACTGTATTATGGCGCCACTTTTTTGGAGCGCTCAATGCAATCTACTGCTAAGCATGCACAAGTTTCTACTAACTATGTTGTTGAAGTTCACTATAACCTCAAAGACGACAATAACGAACTCGTTGATACAACCTACGACGAAGATAAGCCAATGGTTTACATCCATGGCCGACGTCAGATGATTGCTGGTTTTGAACGAGAGATTGCCGGAGCTGTTGTTGGCGATAAGCGGGCATTCACGGTAATGCCCGCCGAGGGCTATGGGCTGCGCAATGTCAATAACACCCAGCGTATTCCCAGCAAATATCTAAAGCATGAAGGCAGACTTGAAGCCGGTAAGGCTATTAAGGTCAACACAGAGAATGGCGTTGTGCCAGGTACCATTATTAAAGTAGGTAAGTTTAATGTGGATGTCGATATGAACCACCCACTGGCAGGCCAGAACTTGCATTTTGAAGTGGAGATTATGGGCATCCGCAAAGCACTAGACGAAGAAATTTCTCATGGTCATGTCCATGGCGAAGGTGGCTGTAATCACTAGCGTCAGACTCCATGATTGATCTGGCTTGGTCACAGCTAAGTTTAATTGCTCTAATATTTATCTGGAGTGGCTTTGTGCGCTCTGGCTTGGGGTTTGGTGGTGCGTTATTTACCCTGCCTTTTTTGCTACTTATCCATAATGACCCACTACTTTTTCTACCCATTATCTCCCTGCATCTATTGTTTTTTGCGGGGCTGACAGTCATACAATCCGAGCGTAACAAAGGCACAGACGACAGTACTACCGTCAACTGGCCCTTTGTTCGCTACGCTTTATTGATCATGATCATCCCCAAGCTCGCCGGCGTTGTGGGCTTGCTGATGCTACCAACCGATTTAATGAATATTATTATCTTTTCATTAATTGCCGGCTATTCCCTGACCTATATTCTCGGCAGACCTCTGCAAAGCAACAGTCGCATAATTGACCTTACCTTTTTGGTTGCCGCCGCTTATATCAGTGGGACTTCTTTAATTGGTGGCCCACTGGTGATTGCTGTTGCTCTGCGCCATATAAAGCCCCATGAATTTCGCAATACGCTCTTTGTTCTGTGGTGGGTTTTGGTCAGTATCAAACTCACCGCCTTTGTTATTGCCGAGGTCGACATCCAGCTGGCCTCTGCTCTGTGGCTTCTGCCCTTTGCTGGCATTGGCCATTTAATTGGCCACCGCTTTCATCAGCGACTACTAAAACAAGACAGTGCCAGCTTCTACAAAATTCTCGGTTGGATATTACTGGGCACTAGTGTTGTTGGGGTCTCGCAGGCACTGGCTTAGGCTTGGTTTAAAACTAATCTGGCAGCCTGTCCTGAGTTTGCTAGTATTAAAGCTAAAGCCACAAGGATGTTGTGAATAGTGTCGATGTCTCCAACCGCATACCGATTTATAACCCCAGCGATCTGCGTCGCTCTGTCACTATTGCTCTGCTGGCAGCAATCGATACTTTCTGAGCCCCTAAAAACCCTACTTCCACAGCTACCTTTTATACTATTGCCGATTGCCGCTCTAATAGCAGCGCTCAGTAACCAAAGTAGAGAGCTAGCGACTAGCCTAATGATGCTCTGCGCCTACTGGCTGGTCCGCAACTATCTGCAAATGCCGCTACAAAGCCTGCCGGCCGCACAAATTTTCTATCTGCTGTCGTTCTTTGTGCCTGCGGTGATACTGTATTTATTATTTATTCCCGAGCACGGTCTGCGCCATGCTCGGGGCACAGGTATTGCGCTGTTGCCCAGCACTGCCCTGTTTGTTCTCAGCCAACTATTTGCCGCCAGTCCCAATCTTATGGCAGTTGCAAGCCTTGCTAATATTGATGATCAACTCTGGAACACACACCTCTCACCATTATCTGGAGCCTGGTATTTGCTGGTCTTGATCTGTGCTGTAACTATGGCGAGTCGTCGTGAGCATATCTTTGATAGCTCTGCTGCGGGCTGCATGCTGATTCTGTTCATCACCTTGGGCTGGATTGATGTGGCCAATATTTCAGCCATTATGTTTATCGGTATTGGTTTGCTATTGACAGCCAACATCACCAGTGGCCTTTTTTATATAGGTTTTTACGATGAGCTAACTCAGATTGGCAATCGCCGGGCTCTACTCGCAGCCCTAAAAACAGCAGGCAATCATTACAGCTTAGCGATGGTCGACGCCGGTCACTTTAAGAAAATCAACGATCGTTTTGGCCATGACCTAGGGGATCAGGCTCTAAAAGTTATCGCGAGCTGTATTAGCAAAACGGGCTCTGGTGCTCGAGCCTTTAGGTATGGTGGTGAGGAATTTTGCCTACTATTTAAGGGCAAAAGTCGCGAAGAAGTGGCCGACAGTCTGGAGCAGGTGCGCCAAGCTATCGCGAACTATGACATGGTTATTCGAGACAAAACACAGCGGCCTTCGCAGGCTGCTGCTGGGCAAAAGCGTCGCGGTGCTACTAAGCGAAAAAGTAATTTACGCCTCACTGTTAGTGTGGGTGTTGTTGATAGCTCTGCCGGCGGCAGCTTTGAGCAATTGATCAAATTAGCTGACCGAGCCCTCTACAAAGCCAAAGCTGGCGGTCGCAACCAGCTTGCCTTTGCGTGATCTAAAAGCTCTAGAATAAAAGCTTCTAGATTATGAGCCTCTAAAATAAAAGCACTTTTGATGAAAATCCTTCAAGAATAAAAGTGAGTCGTCTTGTACAGAGAGTCTCTCTCAGTGCGCAGCTTATTGGCTGGGTCAGATTCATCAATATAGCCAAAAGACAAACCCATCATCAATTTATACTGGCTCTCGATACCTAACTCTTCCCGCACCAAATCAGGAAAACAACTCACTGAAGTCTGAGGACATGAGCCGATGCCAGCATCGGCCATGGCCAGCATAAGGGTCTGGGAATACATGCCCACATCGCCCGCCAGCCTAACTAATTCAGGAAACTCGTCCGTCACAAAGATAAAAGCGATATGGGGCGCATCAAAAAATTCAAAGTTGCGCATCCAAGACCAGGCACGCTTTTCCGGATTATCTCTAGTGACACCCTGATGCTCCCAAAGCCCTAATGCTGAACAAATCTGGCGCGCTTTGTAATCACCCGTAAATTTACCCTGCCATGGAAAATCAGGATTGCCCGCGGAATCTGTTGATGCCTTAGCGACCATTTTCTCGCGCATGCGATCACAGGCGTCGCCCGATAGCACATGTACAGACCAAGGTTGAACATTACAATTAGACGGCGCCCAGCTCGCTAGCTCAAAAATATCTTTTATGGTTTTCTCATCCACTGCTTTAGGCAAAAACCCACGAAATGAATGTCGAGCACGAACAACTTCTGCAAATTCCATTCTAGTGTCCCCTAGATAAACGGTTAACAATGATTAATTGGCCGAGACTTTAGCAAACTGCTGGACAATTTGCAGGCAAAAAAAACCCCAGACAACCTGGGGTTTTAAGCGGACTTCTAGGGCCTCAACAGGTTTCTCCCTGAGCCTGCTAATTAGCTAGCGTCGAAATAGTCCTCAGGCATCGCCATTACTGACTCCACACTGGCACCAATCGTTTTGGCATGCACATCAGCTTGCGGCAACATACGCTCAAAAAAGAACTCCGCGGTGTGCAGTTTTTCTTGTAGGAACTTAGTGTCGCCCTTGCCTGCATCTAGCTGAGCCTGAGCAACCGAACTCATCTTTGCCCACATAAACGCCATATAGGCATAACCCGAGTACATTAAGAAATCCACAGAACCCGCGCCTACTGCGTCTGGATTACGCTTGCCCTGCATGGCTAATTTATAGCCCAGATAACGCCATTTAAGCGCTAGTTTGGTGACAGTCCAGGCTTGCTTGCGCTGGACTTTATTGCCTCTAGGCCATGGCAGAGATTTAAATGCAAAGCTGAGCATTTCTCCGGTAAAGATTTTTAATTGCTTAAATCTGTCCATCAACACCTTGCGACCAATTAGATCTAGGGCCTGAATACCAGTGGTGCCCTCGTACAATGTACCAATGCGGCTATCGCGCAAAATTTGTTCCATACCCCACTCTTGAATATAGCCATGACCGCCAAATACCTGTACACCATGGTTGGCTGCAATAACACCTTGCTCGGTAATAAAGCCTTTGAGAATTGGAGTACAAAAGCCCAATCGCGCTTCCGCCTCAGCCCTAACCTCTTCTGTAGCTCCACCCATATACAGGTCAGCAAACTGGCTTGCATAGGTAACCATGGCTCGGCCACCTTCAGCAATCGCTCGCTGAGTCAGCAGCATACGTCGTACATCGGGGTGACATATGATGGGGTCTGCAGGGCCCTCTGGATTTTTAACGCCAGAGAGTGACCGCATAGCCAGTCGTTCGCGGGCATATTTCGACGCCCCCTGAAAGGATCGTTCTGCGGCCGCGGCACCTTGACTCGCGGTACCGATACGCGCCACATTCATGTAGGTAAACATGGCGTTGAGCCCATTGTGGGGCTCACCAATCAAAAACCCTGTTGCATCGTCAAAGTTCAGCATAGCGGTACCGTTACCGTGAATGCCCATCTTGTGTTCTATAGAGGCACAGCGAACGCCATTGCGCTCTCCCGCAGAGCCGTCAGCACTAGGAAGAAACTTAGGAATAATAAAGAGAGAAATACCTCTGGTGCCCTTGGGTGCATCTGGCAGTTTGGCCAATACGATATGGACAATATTTTCGGTTAGGTCATGCTCACCGGCGCTAATAAATATCTTAGTACCATTTACTTTATAGCTGCCGTCAGCATTGGGCTCTGCTTTGGTTTTAAGCTGCCCCAAATCAGTACCGCAGTGAGGCTCAGTCAGGCACATGGTGCCACTCCAGACGCCACTGATTAATTTGGTTAGATAGGCCTGCTTCTGTTCTGGCGTACCATGGTCTTCCAAGGTAGCCACTGCGCCTTCACTAAGACCTGGATACATCGCCCAGGCCCAGTTGGCCGTGGTTAGCATTTCATTAATCGCAACGCCAATAGACGAAGGCAAGCCCTGCCCGCCCATCTCTTGACTACCAGTCAATGATGTCCAACCAGCCTCAATAAACTTGGCGTAGGCTTCTTTAAAGCCTGCGGGAGTGGTTACCACGCCGTCATCCCAAGTACAGCCCTTGTCTCCGGACTGATAAATCGGTGCCAATTCAGTCTCACTAAATTTTGCGGCTTCGCTAAAAATCGCGTCGAGCATGTCTGGCGTAGCCTGATCACCACCCTTAACATTCTTGTAATTGGCTTGCATGTCAATCACATCATTAAACAGAAATGAGTAGTCTTTTAACGGTACTTTGAAATCAGGCATTTAATAATCCTATTAGATTGAAGTCTCTTTAATCACGCCTTCCAAATGAGCCTGTTGGCCCGGCTTATTAAAGAGAGAAAACTGCTGTTGCCCATCCCGCTGTTGGCTGTAAAACAACACATCGGAAGGTAAAAAGAGAGGTCGATGAAAAGTCACGTCGACCGAGTAGCCCGCATCAGGAATTTGCTTATCCAGGGCTGCAATGCACTTAGCTTTGCTCCACATACCATGGGCAATCGCTTGTTTAAAGCCAAATAGTTTGGCGGTAATATCGGTCAAATGAATAGGGTTGTAGTCACCAGAAACACGAGCATAACGTCGACCAATGTCTGCACCAACATGCCATTTCAGGGGCTCGCCATCACGGCGGATAGGCGCTGTCGTAGCCCGAGGTATATCTGTTTTGCAGCGATGTAAAAATGTTGACTCTCCAGACCAGACAACTTCATTGTCGACCGTGGCACTGACATCAATATCCCATTCTAAGCCCTTGGCTGTAACCACTGACTTACCTATGGCTGCCGACATATTAATCGGCTGCCTTATATCGAATGCATGATGCACCGAAATCTGATTACGCAGATGCACCTGCCCCATCGCGCGCATGGGAAAGTCTTGCTGAATCAATATATTGAGAAATAATGGAAAGCCCAACATGTGTAAATAGGTGGCGGGTAGCTTGTCGGTCAGCTGAAAACCACAGAGCTCCTGATAGGCGCGGAGATGCTCAGGGTTTACCACCAAATCATTAATTTGTGTATTAAGCCCAGGCAACGGATCACCTAGAACATAGGTACCCGATTTAAAGGCGGCTTTACCCAGCAGCGTTGGCATGCTGGGAAGTTCCTGCAGCACAATGGGCGGCTGGCTGTTGGCGGGCTTTGTAACTTTGGCAATATTATCCATATTGGGCATATTGAGTACGTTCTCCTTGTCAGTCATTGGCTTTAAAATTCATTGTTTTGTCATTTCGGCCAATTGTGTATGATGGTAGTCCTTTCCATAAGCTCGTAACTAAGCGATTTTTTGTTAGCTGCATTTTCGGTTGGGTGGCTATTTGTTGGCTTCATTGTATTAGATTCACTCTACTAGGTTCACTCTAACAGGTTCACTCAATCAGGTTCATTGTATGACAGGTCTAACCGATTCAGGTGCTTTGGCGCGGCTCGCCCATCAGGGACTTGTTAATCTTGGTGTCGACGCAGACCTTGTTCTGCTGCGCTCAGGCCTAGATCCCGCGCAGCTTTATCAGGCCAACCTGCGAACTAAATTTAGTGCGCAACCCTTATTTTGGAAAACCGCTGTGGAGCTGTCAGGGGATCCCTGTATCGGGCTTCATCTCGGCGAAAAAATGCCCGTTTATAAGGGTCAAATTTTAGAGTACCTATTCCTCAGCAGCCCAACCTTTGGTGACGGCCTACGCCGAGTATTGAACTACCAAAGGCTGATCAGTGATGCGCTCCATGGGCAGTTGTCAGAATATCCAAGTCCCTGCTTAACTAGCTACTTTACCGATCACAAGTACGCCACGTCCCATCTCGCCGAAGCTATGGTTATGGGGCTTATCCGCAGTTTTCAGTCAGTCACAGATAATGCCTTTAAGCCGGAAAAAGTCGTCTTTAACCATGCTCCCAATACCAATATCGAAGAATATGAACGGGTCTTGCAATGCCCTGTGGAATTTAACGCCCCTTCCTTCCAGCTGTTTTTTCCCGCCTCTCTGTTACAGCATAGATCACTGCACGCTCAACCCGAGCTATTAAATTTGCATTTACAGGCGGCAGATCAACATATCGCTAAGCTCCAGCAACAGGACCTTATTGTCGATGTTCGCAGCCAGCTCGCCAGCCTACTTGAAAGCGGTGAAATTAGTCTGGAAACGGTCGCCGCGCGCCTCAGTATTAGCCCCAGACATCTGCGCCACCAGCTTAACGTGGCAGGCACCAGCTTTCAGCGCTTACTCAATGGTTATCGCCACTCTCTGGCCAGGCGCCTACTATCCCAAACTGATGAGGCAATTAGTGAGATTGTGTATCTCACGGGATTTTCCGAGCCCAGTACCTTTTATCGTGCATTTAAACGCTGGGAGGGCATCACGCCCATTGCATACCGCAACGCTAAATCAGTAAAAACGGCACATTAAAATTCTGTTTCTGCCCAATGATTCTAGTAAACTGACGCACCTTTTGAACCGAAACACTCTTTAAACTGAACTAGATAATCTTTTGTCTACTCCGGAGCAATCATTTTAATGACCAACCTTACAAATTCCGCCTTTGAACTTTTGCGCGAGCAAGATATACCTTCTTTAAAACTGCAGTATCAGGAATATCGCCATCGTAAAACCGGTGCCCAGCATATCCATCTGGCCGCTGATAATAAGGAAAATGTATTTTTGGTCGCCCTGCGCACAGTGCCCATGGATTCCACAGGCGTTGCCCATATTCTGGAACATACGGCACTTTGCGGTAGCGAAAAATATCCAGTTCGCGACCCATTCTTTATGATGATTCGTCGCTCACTCAACACCTTTATGAACGCGTTCACTAGCAGTGACTGGACCGCCTACCCCTTTGCTAGCCAAAACAAAAAAGATTTCAACAACTTACTGGACGTCTATCTCGACTCGGTATTTTTTGCTCGCCTTGATCCTTTGGACTTTGCTCAGGAGGGCCATCGTCTTGAATTTGCCGACGCCAATGACGCCACGTCGGAGCTGACATTTAAAGGGGTTGTCTACAACGAAATGAAAGGCGCCATGAGTTCGATCAACTCAACTCTCTGGCAGACCATGAGCAAGTACCTCTATCCGACCAGCACCTACCATTACAACAGCGGTGGCGAGCCAGCGGATATTCCTGACCTGACCTACGACCAATTCAAAGCGTTTTACAAAACTCATTACCACCCCAGTAACGCCATATTTGTAACCTTTGGGGACATCCCTGCCGCGGAACATCAGCAGCACTTTGAAGAACAGGCGCTAAGCCGCTTCGATAAACTCGACTGTCATATCGCCGTCAATAATGAACAGCGCTACACCGAGCCACAATACTTTGAAGAGACCTATCCCTACGATGAAGATGAACAGGGCTCAACAGAAAACAACACCCATATTGTGCTGTCTTGGTTGCTCGGCGACTCAACAGATTTAGAAGCCACCATGCAGGCCCGTCTGCTGGCCAGTGTCTTACTCGATAACAGCGGCTCCCCCCTGCAGAAAGCACTAGAGACTACCGATTTGGGAACCTCACCCTCACCTATGTGCGGTCTTGAAGATTCCCAAAAAGAGCTTTGCTTTGCCTGTGGTATTGAAGGGTCAAACCCGGACAGCGCTGATGAAGTTGAAAAGCTGATTTTGGATGTACTGCAGGACGTGGCCGACAATGGCCTGCCCCATGAACAGGTCGCAGCCAGCCTCCATCAGCTTGAGCTGTCCCAGCGAGAGCTTTCTGGCGGCGGCTACCCCTACGGCCTGCACCTGATACTGACCAGTCTCACCAGCGCCACACACCGTGGCGATCCTGTGGCACTCCTGAATTTAGACCCAGTGCTAGACAAATTACAGCAGCAGATTAACGACCCCGACTTTATCAAGGGCTTGGCTCGGGACCTGCTTTTAAACAATCAACACCGCACTAGGCTGGTACTAAAGCCAGACACCGAGCTAGGTCGTGTTAAGGAACAGGCCGAAAAAGATCGACTGGCGGCCATTAAAGCGTCTCTGTCTGATATTGAAAAACAGGCCATCATTGACAAAGCTGCCGCACTAAAAGAACGGCAAGAGATGGAAGAGGATTTAGAGATTCTACCCAAGGTCGGCATCGAAGATGTTCCAGCAGAGATTGCTTATGCCGAGAAGCACAGTGTCATTAAAACCCCAGTCCCCCTGACTAGCTACAGTGCCGGCACCAATGGTTTGGCCTACCAACAGATCATTATGCCCATGCCTGCCCTTAGCCATGCTCAGATGGACCTGCTACCCCTTTACAGTACCTGTGTCACTGAGATGGGTGTCGGGGAACGGGACTACCAGGAGACGCAGCTATGGCACTCCGCAGTGGTTGGCGCCTACTCTGCCTCAGCTTCTGTGCGCTCAGACAAAGATAGCCTCGACAAACTCCATGGCAACATTAGTTTCACCAGCAAAGGCTTGGCGCGCAACCAGGCTGCTATGACCGATCTTATGCAAGAGTCCTTGCAGAGAGCTCGCTTCGATGAACTGCCTAGGCTTCGGGAACTTGTCGCTCAGATTCGTACCTATCGCGAGTCTTCCATTACCGGAAGTGGCCATGCTTTAGCAATGACCGCAGCGGCAAGCGGCCTCTCCCCAAATGCTTATCTCAGCCAGCGCTGGGGTGGTATGACGGGCTTGGCACTGCTAAAAACACTAGATCAAACATTGGACACAGAAGAAGGGCTACAGGCACTAGCAGGTCAACTCGAGGCTATCCACCAACTCGTGCTAGCTCAGCCAAGGCAGTATTTATTAGTCGCTGAAAACGAACGGCTCGAGAGCTTTTCCGCAGTGATGCAGAGTGGCTTCTCGGCCAGTACTGAGATGTCAGACAATAACTTTATTGATTACAGCCCTGACTTAGAACCCGTTAATCACTGCTGGACGGCTAATACTCAGGTGAGCTTCTGCGCTAAAGCGTACCCTACCGTGCCTACTAGCCACCCAGATGCCGCGCCATTGACTGTTCTTGGTGGTGTTTTGCGCAACGGCTTCTTACATCGCGCAGTCCGCGAACAGGGCGGAGCCTATGGTGGCGGTGCCTCTCAGGACAATCAGACCGGTGCTTTCCGGTTTTACTCCTATCGTGACCCAAGGATTGCCGGCACCCTAGCTGATTTTGACGACTCCATTAGCTGGCTCCACGAGCAGAAACTTGGATACGATAAAATTGAAGAGGCTATTCTTGGTGTTGTTGGAAGTTTGGACAAGCCGGGATCACCCGCAGGAGAAGCGGTCCAAGCGTTTCATTCAGAGCTTAATGGTCGAGGAAAAGCCTGCACCGAGCAGTTTAGAAACCAGGTGTTGGCCGTAACAGAAGCAGATCTAAAGCGGGTTGCCAGCAGCTATCTGCGCAAAGAATCCGCTCAGACTGCTGTCATTACCAATGCCGACCTAGCCGCAGGTACTAACCTAGAGATTATTAGCGTTTAAATGAGCGACTCTAGCCGCGATAATTTATTTGCCAACCCACTGGGGCAAGTACCTGGCTTTGTCTTTGACGAATCCGTGGTCGATGTATTTCCCGATATGATTAGCCGCTCGGTTCCCGGCTACGAAACGATTCTGGCCTATACCGGAGAATTAGCGGACCGCTATGTGCAACCCAACACTCATTGCTATGACTTAGGCTGCTCCCTCGGGGCTTCAACGTTAGCCATGAGCCAGCGTATTAATGGTCGCAATGCAAAAATCATAGCCGTCGACAACTCTGATGCCATGCTAAAAAAATGTGCTTTAATTTTGGCTTCGACCCCAGATACAGGTGCCGTAGAGTTAGTAAATGGGGATATCTGTGACATTGAAATCAACAACGCTTCGCTGGTAGTCATGAACTTTACGCTACAGTTTGTACCCCTAGAACAACGTGCGAATCTACTAGAAAAAATCTATCAGGGTCTAAACCCCGGCGGCTGCCTAATTATCTCTGAAAAGCTTAGCTTTGAACCCGAGTCCCTCAACGCATTGCTCAGCGAGCTGCACCACGGTTTTAAACGGGCCCAGGGCTACAGTGATTTAGAGATTAGTCAGAAGCGGGATTCCATTGAAAATGTGTTAGTCCCAGAGACTCTAGACTCTCATATCCAACGATTAAGGGCCTGTGGATTTCAATCCACAAGCCCTTGGTTTCAATGCTTTAATTTCTGTTCTCTGGTCGCCATTAAGTAGCGAGCCAGAGGTTAGGAAAGTAGTTTCGAAAAGCTGATTAGGAAAGCAATTTAATAGTCGCTTTAATCAGCCGTCTTACACCCGGAGTATAGGGTGGATACATCATAGCTGTAGAGCTGTGCTTGTCGACCAGTACGCTGCGCTCATGGGTAAACGCTCTAAAGCCCCACACACCGCCAGACTTACCAATACCACTATTGTTGACGCCGCCAAAGGGTAGATTTGGGTGCAAGAAATGCATCACAGTTTGGTTAACACAGGTATCACCAGCACTGGTTTCCTGCAGGACTTTGTTGGTCACCTTGTCATTCTTGCTGTAGATATACAGTGCCAGAGGTTTTGGCCTTGCATTCACGTAGGAGATAGCTTCGTCAATCTCTGAGAATGTGATGATCGGCAACAGTGGTCCAAAGATCTCTTCATTCATAATGGCCGAGTCATCACTCATGCCTTCAATCAAAGTCGGTGCAATAAACTTACTTTTCGCGTCGACCTCACCACCAGTCAAAACAACACCACCTTTTGCTTTGGCGTCATCGAGTAAGCGGTTGATACGTCCGTGATGGCCCGCATTGACAACGCGACAGTAATCAGTATTGGTGCTCGCATCTTCACCCAGTCCATACTGAGTTTTGATCGCTGCCGTCATCTGTTCAACAAACTTATCCTTAATCGACTCGTGGACATAGATGTAGTCTGGTGCAATACAGGTTTGGCCATTGTTGTTAAATTTACCCCAGGCGATCGACTTGCCTGCCTTTTTAAGGTTGGCAGACTTATCTACAATCACCGGGCTCTTGCCACCCAACTCGAGGGTCACAGAGGTAAGGTTTTTTGCCGCAGCCGCCATAACATGCTTGCCTACCGCAGGGCTGCCGGTGAAAAATATATGGTCAAAGGGAAGATTGGTCAGGTAGCTGGCCACATCGGCCTCGCCTTCAAACAGTGACACTTCTTCTGGTCTAAAGGCCTGCTTAACAATCTGGCCAATAACCTTAGACATTTTAGGGGTCATCTCTGAGGGCTTAATGATGACGGTGTTGCCAGCGGCAATCGACCACATCATTGGACCAAAGGTTAGGTTAAACGGGTAGTTCCAAGGTGAAACTACTAGGGTTACCCCTTTCGGTTCTTTTACGATTCGAGACTTGGTACCCATCATAGAGAGAGTAGTCTTGACTGGCTCTGCTTTCATCCAGGCTTTGAGGTTTTTACGAATATGCTTTAGCTCGGTGACCACGGGCATAATTTCAGCCAAATCCACTTCAGCACCGGGCTTACCGAAATCAGCGGCTGCCGCTTTATGAATCTTGTCGTAAGAATCTTTAAATGCAGTTTCAAAGCGCTTTAAGACAGCAAGCCGCTGACGATAATCTGACTTTCTAAGTTCCAAGGCGTAGGTTTTTTGTTTCGCAAATACTTTATCGATCTTGGCTTTAACCGCCGGCTTTAACTCAGTCATATTACCCCCCAAAGGTAGTTCTTTATGCATGTGCAGCGCACTGCTTTTATTTTTAGTAACTTGCAATAATTGTTTTTTTTAGTCTATTCTGCAATCGAAATCGGTGACCCACGGTATCTATCAAAATACTATTTAGCAATGCAATTAAGTAATACTTCTAATAATGAGGTGGCCGCTCGCCCGCGCCAGCACCTGAATCACCTTGCCCCAGAGCATCGCGCTCCGCACTGCTGTCTTGCAGTACCTCTATGCGCTCAAGCATAGATCTGTGAGCCTTAGTCAGTGCATCAATCTCTTTTTGCTGTCGGAAAATTTCCTCCTCGAGCTGGGCATTAGTCATTTCTAGATAGGCCAGTTTTTCTTCAAAAGCCTCAAATCGTTTATCGTCCGTCATCTAATTTTTTGCAGCCCAGTAGTTTCGGCTAACAGAATAGCGGAAATGCCTTATAATTGTTTTAAAATAATGGCGCTTAATTTATGGTCCTTAATTATTAGCACTTTATCGTTAGCGCTTTTTTATTAATCCTTTATTATCAGCGCTGAATTAAGGGTGCTTCAATAATTTCACTCTAAACAACGAAGCTAAAAACTCCCAGGCAAAATATGATTCCTGCAACACTTGATTACGGGCCCTTCCTCTCTTGGCTCGAAGAGTCTCCGCTTGAGGATTGGGGGCAGACCCTACCGGAACTTCTAGCCCAGCAACTCCGCCGTGAACGCTGGGGTGATATGCCAGAATGGGAAGAGACATTAAAACGCCTGCCAGAAATAGACCCTCTGCATATAGAGCTTAAAACAGAAGTGTCCATTGGCGATTACAGCCTCATGGATAAGGGTCGTCGGCTAGCATTGCAAGCTACACTAATGGGCCTACATCCTTGGCGAAAAGGCCCCTATAGCCTGTTTGGAATGCCCCTTAATACTGAGTGGCACTCGGACTGGAAGTGGGACCGTGTGCTGCCTCACCTAGACTCTCTTGAAAATCGTTTAATTCTGGACGTTGGCTGCGGTAACGGCTACCACTGCTGGCGCATGCTCGGAGAGGGTGCCAAACGTGTTATTGGCATAGACCCATCGGTTAAATTCGTCTTTCAGTTTCAAGCGATCAAAAATTTTGCCGGCAAAGATCTGCCCATCGATGTATTGCCTCTGGGCATAGAACATATGCCCGAAAAACTGGCCGCCTTTGATACAGTTTTCTCTATGGGTATTCTCTATCACCGCCGCTCACCAATGGCTCACCTGCGAGAGCTCAAAGAATTATTGAGGCCCGATGGGCAGCTCGTCTTAGAGACTTTAGTCATTGATGGGCCTGAAGGAATGGTACTGGTCCCCGAAGAGCGCTACGCCAAAATGCCCAATGTTTGGTTTCTACCCTCTCCCGACACACTTATTAGCTGGATGCGTAAGATCGGCTTGAAAAATCCACGCATGGTCGATATCAATACTACGTCCACCGACGAACAGCGCAGCACAGACTGGATGACATTTGAGTCTCTTGAAGACTTTTTAGATCCCGAAGATCACAGCAAAACAATCGAAGGCCATCCCGCTCCCGTAAGGGCTGTATTTGTGGCTGAAGCACCCCCTCTAAATTAGGAACAGTATTAGCATGGACTCTCCACAAACCATTGTCATACCGCAGAGATTTTGCGGCCCGCCCAATTCAGGCAATGGCGGCTATAGCTGCGGCATATTGGCCAAGAATATTCCTGGACCAAGCCGAGTCAGACTGCACTCACCCCCGCCTCTGGACAGCCCCTTAACACTGGCGGAAATGGATGATTGCTGGGTTTTGACTGATAAGGAGCAGTTAATCGGCAAAGCCATCGCAGCTGAATTAAACCTCGAAGTGCCCAGTGCCCCGAGCCTTGAGCAGGCCATGAGCGCAAGAAAGGCCTACCCTCAAGAGCTACAACGGAACTTCGGCTCCTGTTTTGTATGCGGCCCTGAACGAAGTGTAGGAGATGGTTTGCGGCTATTTTCAGGAAAGGTCGACAGTACAGATCTAGTAGCCTGTGACTGGGAGCCCTCTCCAGACCTTTTAGATAGCCAAGGTAATGTGGCCTCTGAGTTTGTCTGGTCGGCACTGGATTGCCCGAGCTTTTTTGCCCTCGACCTAGGCCCAGATCGAGCCAGCCTGTTAGCTCAGATGACCTGCTCCATAGACAAACCCGTTCCCGATGGTGAGCCTCTCATTGTCTACGCATGGAAAGTCCGCGTTGATGGTCGCAAAGGCTTCTCTGCTGCTGCGTTAAGTACAGCTAATGGAGAAATATTAGCTCGCGCCGAGCACCTGTGGATCGAAGTAAAACTCTAATAGGCTGGGCCTAAATTAAGCAAAATTAGACAAAAACAGACAACGAGAAAACCAAAAAGAAAGCAAAAAAAACCACCGCGGATAGGCGGTGGTTCTTCGACCTGACATCCATGGCAGGGTTATGCCTTTAATGCCTCATCTGCTGGTACATACTGGTATCCCAATGCATCAGCCACCGCTTTGTAGGTCACCTTGCCTTTGTGGACATTAAGTCCGTTTTGCAAGTTTTTATCCCTAAACAGGCTACTTATCGGATCGTCCGCAAGTGCCAATGCATAGGGCAAAGTCGCATTATTCAGTGCCATCGTTGCTGTACGTGCCACACCACCAGGCATGTTGGCTACACAGTAATGCACCACATCATCAATAAAATAGGTGGGTTTCTCATGAGTTGTCGCCTTGGAGGTTTCGAAGCAACCACCCTGATCTATGGCGACGTCTACAACCACAGCACCTTTTTTCATTCGGCCAATAAGGTCTCGTGACAGCAACTTAGGCGCTGCCGCCCCGGGAATCAAAACCGCACCAATCACTAGGTCAGCCTCAAGCGCATATTCTTCAATGGCTGCATTGGTCGAATAAACACAGCGCGCACGCCCTTCGTATTTTGCATCCAGTTCTCTCAAACGTGGAATTGACCGATCCAGAATAGTCACATCTGCGCCCATACCCACTGCCATAGCCGCCGCATTGTCACCGACAACACCCCCGCCTATAACCAATACCTTAGCTGGCGCCACACCGGGAACACCCCCCAACAAAACACCGCGGCCGCCATTGGCTTTTTCTAAATGATGGGCACCAGCCTGCACCGACATACGCCCAGCCACCTCAGACATGGGCGCTAGCAGAGGTAAGCCTCCTTGATTGTCTGTCACTGTCTCATAGGCCACACAAATAGCACCAGACTGCACAAGTAGCTCAGTCTGCTTGGGGTCCGGAGCCAGATGTAAGTAGGTATACAAAATTTGGCCTTCCCTCAGCATTTTGCACTCGGCCTCCTGAGGTTCCTTTACCTTAACGATCATATCTGCACGGGCAAATACCTCGCCAGCAGAGTCCACCATCTCAGCACCAGCTTCAATGTATTCTGCATCAGTAAAATCAATAGATGCACCGGCTAGCCGTTCAACAATAACGCCGTGACCGCGCTTAACCAATTCATTGACCGACGCGGGGGTTAACCCAACTCGATACTCGTGATTCTTAATTTCCTTAGGTACGCCTACTAACATTTTAAAACCCTCTCTTGATGCTGCAATCAAACTATTCTAGACAAAAGTATATAGGGCTATATTAGGATTTATATATAATATATTTTTGTTAATTTGACTATAATGCAGAATATTTTTAGCAAATTGCACTTTAAACAGGATATTTTATTAATGCCTACCTCAGCGGAAAGTCTCGGTAAAATTGATCGCAATATATTGCGTGTACTGCAAAAAGACGGACGTATCAGCTACACAGATCTCGCTCGAGAGGTCGGTCTGTCGGTAACTCCCTGCATCGAACGCGTTAAGCGATTAGAGCGCAATGGTTTCATCCTAGGCTACGCTGCCCAAGTTTGCCCAGAAAAGCTCAGTGCAAGCCTCGTTGTCTTTGTGCAGATCCGCCTTAATCACACCTCCCAGGAAAACTTTGAAGAGTTTCGCAACGCGGTTATGGACCTTGAAAATATCCAGAGCTGTTTCTTGGTTTCAGGCAACTATGATTACCTGATCAAGACAAGAGTTGCCGATATGGCAGCCTACAGAGAGCTCCTTGGCCACCGCATACTCAAGCTACCCGCAGTGCAAGAATCGACCAGCTACGTAGTCATGGAAGAGTTAAAAGAAACTATGGCAGTGCCAGTTCCTTACAGCCGACAATAAGCAGTAAAAACAGACGAATATCCCCGGCCCACTGTTGACTCAAATCCATTGCTCACCTATAGTGCGCTACCTCAGAAATGAGGCAACAAAAGGCACTCGTAGCTCAGCTGGATAGAGTACCCGGCTACGAACCGGGCGGTCGGTGGTTCGAATCCACCCGAGTGCACCAAATACAAAAAACCCGCCTTCTAGGCGGGTTTTTTGTATTTGTCCCACGGTGGCGGAAAGAGCCACCGTTCGACAAGCTTGCAGCAGCAAGTGTTGACCGAGCGGCGGTGCCTCCGCTTGTAAAAGCCCCAAGGGCTTTACAAGTCCATCCACCCGGAACCAGTTCCCAGTTACCAATTAGCCAAAGCAATCAAAACACAGAGACAACAAAATGATCTCATCAGCCCAACGCACAGAACTAGAAGCAGCCGCTTTCCGCCGCCTACTCAAACATCTAGACGACAACAAAGATGTCCAAAATATAGATCTAATGATCCTCGCCGACTTCTGCCGCAACTGCCTAAGTAAATGGTATGCCACCGCAGCAGAAGAGCGCGATATTGAAATAGACTATGACCAGGCCCGCGAGGCCATCTATGGCATGCCCTACAGTGAGTGGAAGGATAATCACCAACCACCTGCCACTGCAGAGCAACTAGACGCCTTTAACAAGCGCCAGAACTAGACTATTCGTTGAGGTGGAACCCTGGAGTAGATAGTGACAGCGCTATCTCGCTCTCATCCATCTCTTCCCCTACATCTTCAAATAATGGAGACGACAGATACCGTTCGCCAGTATCAGGGAGCATGCACAGGATCACGGTTCCCGGCTCTGCGGTCTCGGCAAGCTTTAGAGCCACTGAGAATGTTGAACCGCCAGAAATTCCAGTAAAGATACCTTCTTTCTGGGCCAGCATTTTAGAGCCTAAAATACCTTCTTGAGCATCGATAGGGACAAGCTGATCAAAGCGCTTTTCGTCGATAGATTCTTGTAATACGGCAGGAATGAAATCTGGTGTCCAGCCTTGGATCATATGGGGCTCGAATGCTGGGTGACTGCCAAGAGGCGCCCCGTTGGAACTGCGTTCCTGCACATGACCACTTTGAATAAGCTGTGCATTGACCGGCTCACTCAAAATAATTTGCGTCTCTGGACGCTCCCGCCGCAGCACTTTAGCTACACCGGCAAAGGTGCCGCCAGTACCGTAACCCGTTACCCAATAATCTAGGCGATCACCAGCAAAGTCGGCTAGAATTTCTCGGGCCGTCGTATTTTCATGAATTTTTGCGTTGGCATCAGTTTCAAACTGCCTCGCCAAAAACCAATTGTTAGCATCGGCGAGTTCAACGGCCTTGAGATAGCAGCCCATGGCTTTGTCGGCCTTTGGCGTCAAAATGACCTGAGCGCCCAAAAAACGCATTAGTTTACGCCTCTCGATGGAGACGCTAGTTGGCATAGTCGCCACAAAAGGGTAACCCTTTACCGCACAGACCATCGCCAAGCCCACCCCAGTATTACCACTGGTGGCCTCTACCACAGTCTGCCCAGGTTTCAGCTCGCCGCTGCGCTCTGCCTCTTCAATGATACTAATGGCTAAACGGTCTTTAACTGAACCTGCGGGGTTAAAAAACTCTGCTTTTACATAGAGCCGCACATGGTCTGGAACTAGTTTTTTAACGCGCACGCAAGGCGTGTCACCAATTGTGTCCAGGATACTCTCGTATAATTTACCACGGCCTACTGTTGTTCTTGACTGATGCACAGGCATCTCTCCCTAATTAGTTAAAATCGATTATTGATAATCTAGACTTAGAACTAGAGATAAACATCTAGAAATAAACACCTAAAATTAACAACCTAGGTATGAATCATAGAACAAAACAGATTTACTCGTAAAAACCAATTTCCGCTACGTCGATCTCAGCTTGGTGGTCACGACCGTAGGCTACAACGCCAAGACTCCGAATCGCTCTCGGTTTAACCATACTGCGCAACCAGCCGCTGGACGCCTTGAACTCAGAAAACGGGAGAAAGATGGTTTTCCACTCAGACTCCGTATCAAAACTCGCCTGATAATATTGCCAGGGCAATACAGTGCCGGATGTCCGCAAGTGAATAAAGTACCCCTGAGAATTACCCCGTACTTTGAGATACACACCGCTCGCATTGGCAACCACACCTTTTGATAATTCGCGACGAATCTGGATAAACCCACCGTTATTTTCAGTAGACACCAGCCCTGTCATGTGGGCAAAGCTTTCACCTTTCTGATCGGGGTATTCCACCCTACCCTGCGACACTCCACCCATTACCTGATCACTAAAATAGCTCCACCGCTGCCGAGATTCCTCACCAAATTTATCGACCAATATTTTTTCGGCAGCTACTGCCTGGCTGGTACTCAATACTGAAGCCAAAAATAAGGTCATAAAAGATACTGTTAAAAAATGTAGGGTTTTAGAAGGTATGGTTTTAGAAGCTATGGTTTTAGGAGGTATAGTCATAAAAGGTACGGTCATAAAAGGTATAGTCATAAAAGGTACGGTCAATCTAACAGGTATGAATTTACTCATGACAGCTTCCTATGGGGAGTTAACGTTTATATTGCGTTGGGCAGTAGCCTCTACTCACTCCGGGAGCGCGTAGAAATTCATGCTTGGTTTTGCGGCTCGTCACTCGTTTGCGCCAAAGGCGAAAAGAACGGGCTTTAATCTGCCTGCGCATGAGGTTAATAACAGCAGACTCATTGAGCCCAAAATTGAACTCTATCGCTTCGAATGGGGTGCGGTCTTCCCAGGCCATCTCAACAATTCTGGATAGCTGTTCCTGGTTAAAGTCTGGTTGTGATTGCGATATTAGTGGAGAACTGGCCATAAATCGCCTTGAGCCTCATAAAAAATTTAATTGCTTATATACGATGAGAAATGCTTTTTGTATCAAGCAAGGCACAAAAAAGCCCACCATGGAAATGGCAGGCTCTGTATAATTTTCAAGCGTCAGCGTTGGTAAGCTTCGGAGCTATTTATCTATCTACCTATCTATCTACCTATCTACCTATCTACCTATCTATTTATCTATGCAGGCTGTTCAAACGATCCAAACTATCAAGCTAACCAGCTATCCAAGCCATAAAAAGCTTAGCGCGATCCCTTTGGTGAATAGCGCTACCTACTTAAACTAGGTTCAGGACAGCATTAGACCAAACTTTCGGAGCAGTGACACATCACGTTTGACGCCCTCATCTATATGGCGTCCGATCAATTTAACACGCTGCTCTGTAAAGCTGTCTGGTATAACTTTTACATTGACTCGTTTCTTGGGGGTCCCGCTGACTTCGCTATCGCCCTCATTTTCACTATTATTACTCGCTACTGACATTCTAATCTCCTTTCAATAACCGCAAGCTATGTTCTAAACCCAGCCGCAAACCAAACTGGTCAAACAACCACTTGTAGTAATCTTCTCGACCTTCTTTAAAGTAGTTCGCTTTATGTGCTTTTACACAGAGTACATAGGGGTAGCTTTTTGAAGGCCTATGATAAATAGGATAGCAGAGAACTGAACCCTGCTCGTCCTTTTCAAACATATGGTAATGCTGTTCTACCATTTTGACAGCCTCTCGCTGAATATCTGGGATCACGACCACAGATTTTGTGTTAACACAGTGCCTTAGCGCACTATCAGCGCAATCAAGTTCAGAGACATCGTGCTTTGGCGGCTCACCTCCATGGGTATACCAATCCAACAGCTCTCCTTCTGGCCCTATTTCTGCAAGACGCACATCGAAGCTAACATCCCCTGCGATTTTTTCCAAAAACTTCCAGACTGTGTTGACCGTAAAATATATCTGCTGATCTGGCTGTGTGATCAATTTAAATACGGTACCGGGCTCAGATGCATTGCCGTTAAGTAAAAAGGCTTCACATTCAGCTCCAATACGGTCAGATTTAACACTCACAATGTCCTCAAAGGCCTCTTTGAGAATTAACGCATCTTCAAGCTCTAAAATACCCCTACTCTTGGCAATGGCATTGGCTATCTTAGGTAAAAAATTGTACAGCGCCAGAAAACCTACCGTGCCCAAGAACAAACCTAGGCTATGGGCGGATATCCATGTAATTAACGTTTTCGATAGGTGCGGATCAAAGAAGTCTTTTACCGGTTGCCGGGTGAAATATAAAAACATAAAAAAGGGCACAATATTCAGGGCAGCCATCAAGACCACAACCCAAGGGCGGCTTACGTAATCGACAAAAGAAAGGAAACGCTGGATCCATCTTCCGTTTATTTTATGACTTATATTGCTCAAGCAATTTCCCTGTCATTCTGAACGGCGTTTGCATAAGTATATTCAAGGAAATCACAGTCTGCCGATTATTTTTAATAATTTATTTAATCACTTGCTTTAACTGGCCTACAGATAAGAAAACAACCCTTTAACCAGAGTAAAAGCCCACCGTACGCCGTTACCATTAGCACTGTAAAAAGGTTATAGTCCCCAGACAATAATAAAAATAATAATCCGCCAGGCCACTTAAAAAATCACAAAACCGACAAAGAACCATTAAAAAAATAATAAGAGGCCCTGTAAACGCGGACAACCGGGAGTTATACCGTGACTACATACTCAATCGAAGACCATCAAGAAGGCACGATCACATACAGGGATAAAAAGCGTTACTTTTGGCTGATTTCAGTTTTCATGCCTATTTTCCCGCTCACGGGGGTCATTCTCTTCTACCAGACTGGAATTGAATGGACTCTATGCTTACCGCTACTCATCAATTACACAGTGATGCCCGTACTCGACTGGCTCATTGGCAGTGATACGAATAATCCGCCAGAACAGTTAGTGCCTCAGCTAGAGGCCGATAAATACTATCGCTTTTTAACCTATGCCACCATACCGCTGCATTTTGTCGCACTGTTCATTTTTGCCTATGTCGTGGGTACCAATGATCTAAGCTGGTGGGCTATTTTGGTCACGGCTATTATTGCCGGCGGTTATAGCGGGCTCGGTATCAATACAGCCCATGAATTAGGCCACAAGCAAACCGGTATTGAGCAGCTGCTCGCCAAGATTACCCTGGCCGTGCCAGCCTATGGCCACTTCTGCGTTGAACATAATCGAGGCCACCATGTATTAGTGGCAACCCCAGATGACCCTGCCAGTTCAAGACTAGGCGAATCTATCTATGCTTTTACCCTTAGAGAAATCCCCGGCACTTTTAAGCGAGGCTGGAATTTAGAAAAATCGCGCCTCAACAAACAGGGCAAAAGTACCTGGTCGATACACAATGATATTTTACAGTCCTACCTTATGAGTGCTGTATTGCAGGGTGGTCTAATCTATGCCTTTGGTTTGGTTATGTTGCCATTTTTGGCTGTACATAATTTCTGGGCCTGGTATCAGCTTACCTCTGCCAACTATATCGAGCACTATGGTCTGCTGCGGGAGAAAAAAGATACTGGTCGCTATGAGCGCTGCCAGCCGCACCATTCTTGGAATGCTAACTACATTATGACTAATCTCGCCCTGTTTCATTTACAGCGCCATTCTGACCACCATGCCAACCCTATTCGTCGCTACCAAAGCCTGCGCAACTTTAAAGATATACCGGAACTGCCTAATGGCTATTACGGCATGTACTTACTGGCCTATATTCCCTGGCTTTGGTACCGGGTGATGGATCACCGAGTTCTGGCCTTGCCACATATCAATGGCGACCTATCTAAGGTCAACATCTGTCCTCGAAAAAGAGAAGCGATAATAGCTAGGTACGGAGCCAGCTAAATCGTTCAATCTGGCTGAATTTGTCCACAACCCTTTTTTATTGCTGCCGAGCGCTACACTGCTCGGCAGTTCTCTCCTGCCCTTCCCCAAATGATCCTAATTCCCCTATAAATGCGTATCTCTGACGTACTTAATGCGCACCTAATCTGCTCCTAATCAGAGACGAAAGCCACCTGAAAGCAACACGTAAAGAAAGAGCTGAAAACCTCGCTTTAACAGGCAATTAGGGCTTGATATCGGCACGAAGGAACAATAAAGTACCGCCGCTATGTAAATACGCATATTTTATAATTCAACAACCCGCAAAAAACATTAAAAACTACACGAACTAACGGATTACCCGAGGGACTACATGAACCATATTCACACCAAAAAACTGTGTCTGTCTGCTGCTATTGCTAGCGTGCTGTCAGCAGGAATGGCCCAGGCTGCAATTGAAGAAGTTATTGTCACCGCAAACAAGCGCGAGCAATCGCTGCAAGACGTGCCTATTAGTGTCACTGTGACCAGCGGTGAAACTATTCGCCAATCTAGCATTGTCGATTTAATTGATTTGCAGTCTGCAGTCCCTGCACTGCGTGTTAATCAGCTACAAAGCTCTGCTCAGACTAACTTTATTATTCGCGGCTACGGTAACGGCGCCAACAACCCAGGTATCGAGCCTGCGGTAAGTGTTTATATCGATGGCGTACCACGTACTAGATCAGCCTCATCTCTAGCAGACTTACCTACAGTTCAAAGCGTAGAAGTATTGAGCGGCCCGCAGTCGACTCTATTTGGTAAGAACGCCTCTGCAGGCGTAATCAGCGTAAACACATTGCTTCCAGAAGATGAAGTTGGCGGCATGATCGAAGGCACTGTTGGTAACTATGGTTCACAGATTATTAAGGGCACCATTACTGGCCCATTGACCGACACTGTGTCGTACCGTTTATCTGCAAGTGACAACTCTAGCGATGGCTATGCAACAAACATCACTACTGGTGAAAACGTTAACAGCCGAGAGCGCAGCGCTATTCGCGGCCAGCTGCTTATTGAGCCTTCTGATGATCTAACTATTCGCGTTATTGGCGACTACAACGAAATTGACGAAATTTGCTGTGCCGCTAGCTCACTCGTCTATGGCGCAGCTGCTGGCGTTTCCTCTGCATTGGCAGCAGCACGTGGTTTTGCAACTGCTCCCGTAGATCCGTGGGCAAGAGATCTAACTATGAACTACAGCCCATCGAATAAGCTTGAGGGCAAAGGCCTTTCTGTGCAGTTTGATTATGATTTAGGTTTTGCAACATTGACCTCTATTAGCTCATCTAGAAAGCAGTCACTAGTATCAACCTTTGATGCTGATTTCACAGCGGCTAAGCTAGTCGATGAAAACCGCGTTGATTATGACTTTAAAACCTTCACTCAAGAAATACGCCTTACCTCAAATGGTGATGGCGACTTGCAGTGGGTTGCCGGCGCATTCCACTCAGACGAAGAAGTCACTACGTTCCGTAATGTGACCTTCGGTGAAGATCTGCGCACCTATGCAGACTTCCTTGTTCAGGGTGGATTTGCTGCTGCAGGTATAGCAGGAAACCTAGATACTGTGGCATCTGCCATGGTCCTTGGTCAGACGATTCAAACTGAAATTGCAGCGACAGGCAATGTTGCCCTGGCCGGTTTGCTAGCTCCAGGTGCTGATGCAGCTGCGTTAGGCGCCTATCTTATGGGTGGCAATATTACTGGTGCCAGCTTACTGCCAACTATCGCCGCACTGTCTTCATCATTCTATGCCCCAGGCACAGGTGACGTGGCTGAGAACTTTGATATGGATGGCGTAGCGACTTCAGTGTTTGCTCAGTTCGACTATTCACTGACCGAAAAGCTTGTTGCAACAGTTGGCCTAAACTACACCGAAGATAAAAAGACAGTCGTGTCTGACGTGTTGATTGTAGACACGTTCGCGGCATTGCCACTGGCTGGCGGCCCGTTTAACTCTCTGGCTGGCCTGCAGTTCTTCCCGGCGTTTCCTAACTACCCCAACGTTGATGAATCTGGCATTTTTAAGTCTCACGACCTGACTCATACGTTCCGTATTGCCTACGATGCTAATGACTTTATGACTGTTTATGCCGGTCATTCCACTGGTTTTAAAGCTGCATCTATCAATCTGTCAGTCGATGGCCGCACTCCGGGCAACCGCGCAGCAGATCCTGAGAATGCGACCAACATTGAAGTCGGTATCAAAGCCACTTTCGATAACGGCTACCTGAACATCGCCTACTTTGAGCAATCAATTGAAGGCTTCCAGTCTAATGTTTACTCTGGCACAGGCTTCAACCTGGAAAACGCAGGTAAAGAGACTCACAAAGGTATTGAGTTTGACGGTATGTTAGCTGTTTCAGACAACCTAGTACTTGGCCTGTCGGGTATTGCTATCGACCCAGTCTACAACTCTTTTGTTAACGGCACCTGTGACTTAACAGGCCTGGCCGAAGCAAGATACCAATGTGCACCTGGTAAGCGAACTGTCGATCTGAGTGGCCTACAGCCAGCTGGCGTACATGAGCTAAGCATAAATGCTAACGCGGTATACTCGTTTGTACTATCTGGCGGCGTAGAAGGTTTCTTCCGTGTTGAGTATGTTCATGAGAAAGATGTCAATATTGCTGACTTGATTCCATTCAGCTTGGCGAGTCGCGGTACTGACAACCTGAACGCAAGCCTTGGTTTTAACAGCAAGAACGGCGGCTGGGATGCTATGGTTTGGGGTCGTAATCTGACTGATCATGAAAGCCTGATCTCTGCGTTCCCAACAACCGCTTCCCCTGGCAGCTTCAGTGGCTATCCAAATGCGCCACGCACCTATGGTTTAACTCTGCGTAAGAACTTTTAAAGCAAAGAAACTGTAGTTAGTAAAAAGGAACAAAAAGGGCGACTCAAATGAGTCGCCCTTTTTTATGACTGTTACTTAAGCTCTAGGCTAGAGCGCAAATTTCTTTTTAACCTTAGCAAACGCCTGCAGAGCGAACTCCAGATCCTCCCTTGTGAGAGCCGCCGACATCTGCGTGCGAATTCTTGCCTTGCCCTTGGCTACCACCGGATAAGAAAACGCCACAACATAAACGCCCTCCTCCAACATGGCCGCTGCAAAGTCAGCAGCCAGGGCCGCATCGTCGAGCATGATTGGCACAATCGCATGTTCACCCGGCAATAGCTTAAAGCCAAGGTCCTCAAGACCCTGCCTAAAAAAGGCAGTGTTGTCCTTTAACTGCGCCTGCAAGTCTGTCGACCCAGCCACTAATTCCAGCGCTTTAATCGCGCCTGCAACAACTGGAGGAGCGACAGAATTAGAGAACAAATAAGGCCGTGACCGCTGACGCAATAGGTCAACGACCTCAGACCGGGCACTAGTGAACCCGCCGCTTCCGCCACCCAGAGCCTTGCCCAGGGTACCGGTGATAATATCCACCCTATCCATGCAGTTACGATATTCATGGGTGCCGCGACCACGGGTACCGACAAACCCAGTGGCATGGCAATCATCAAAGTGCACCAGTGCATTATATTTGTCCGCTAGATCACAAATTTCGTCCAGCCGAGCAATGGTGCCATCCATCGAAAACACACCATCAGTGGTAATCAATTTGAACCGCGCATTAGCTGCATCGGCGGCCTGTAACTGGGCTTCTAGGTCGGCCATATCATTGTTGCGATAACGGTAACGTTTAGCCTTACACAGACGCACTCCATCGATAATGCTCGCGTGATTAAGCTCATCACTAATCACCGCATCTTCAGCGCCCAGAAGTGTTTCAAATAAACCGCCATTGGCATCAAAACATGAAGGATAAAGAATGGTCTCCTCCATACCGAGAAACTCACTTAGCTTATGCTCTAGGTCTTTATGGAGGGTTTGGGTGCCACAGATAAAGCGCACCGATGCCACACCATAGCCCCAATTATTCAAGCCCTCTTTTGCTGCTGAATTGACCTCCGGATGCTGAGCAAGCCCCAAGTAATTATTGGCGCACAGATTAAGTACCGGATCACTAGAACCTACCCTGACCCGCGAGCCCTGGGGGCCACTAATCAGTCGCTCAGACTTATACAGCCCGGCTTCTTTGATGGCCGTCAATTCAGAGCCCAAATGCTGTTGAAATTTACCGTACATAACTCACTCCCAACCTACTGCCAATTTAGAATTACTTTACTCGCTTCGCCAGCGTTCATCGCATCAAAGCCAGTTTGAAAATCTTCATAACCTAGGCGATGCGTAATCACCGATGAAATATCCAGCCCAGATTCAACCATGACTGACATCTTGTACCAGGTTTCATACATCTCTCGTCCGTAAATACCTTTTATTGTCAGCATATTAAAAATCACCTGACTCCAATCAATAGCCATCTCTTCACTAGGAATTCCCAGCATTGCAACTTTGCCGCCATGGCACATATTGGCCAGTAGATCCCTAAAGCCCGACGGGTTGCCCGACATCTCCAGACCCACATCAAAGCCTTCAGACATGCCTAGTTTGCGCTGTACATCCCCTATGCTTTCACTGCGTACATCGACGGTATAGGTTGCACCCAAGGTTTTGGCCAGCGCCAAGCGCTCCGGGTTAATATCGGTAATCACCACATTTCTGGCACCTGCATGTTTACACACCGCAGCAGCCATAGCACCAATGGGGCCGGCGCCTGTAATCAATACATCTTCACCCAGTAAATCGTACTGCAGTGCTGTGTGCACAGCATTGCCGAGAGGGTCAAACAGCGCGGCGACGTCAGGATCAATGCCCGGGCTATGCTCCCAAACATTAGACATGGGCAGAGCAAGGTATTCGGCAAAGGCACCGGGGCGGTCTACCCCTACTCCGCTAGTTTGTGCGCAGAGGTGCCGGCGACCCGCCAGACAATTGCGGCAGCGGCCGCACACCACATGACCTTCACCAGAAACAATTTGCCCCGGACGAAAATCGTTTACGTTTGAGCCAACATCAACAATCTCACCCACGAACTCATGTCCCACAACCATAGGCACGGGAATAGTCGATTGGGCCCAACTATCCCAATTATAAATATGCATATCCGTACCGCAGATGGCAGTACGGTTGATTTTGATTAGTACATCATTGATGCCGATAATCGGCTCGGGCACATCTTCAAGCCACAGTCCCCGCTCGGACTTCCTTTTGACCAACGCTTTCATATTGGCTTTTACTCCGCAGTTGTTTACTATAAGAGAAATTATTCTACTATCGTAGACAGCAAGGTTCTCTTATGCAAGATTTATTTCTTACATAAAAGAACTTAAGAAGGTGAGAGAGAAATGAAGACCCCAGAGAAGCAAATAGAGAGCCCTGAAAATACTGGCCATGCCCTAGGTAACCGCGTGATCGAACTACGCAAAAAACACAAGCTGACACTAGACCAACTGGCTTCGACCTCAGGGGTTAGCCGCTCTATGCTCAGCCAAATCGAACGAGGCCAAGCCAACCCCACATTGACCGTGACCTTTAGAATCGCTCAAGCCTTTGGCATGAGCATCGGTGAGTTAGTCGATCAGCCCTGGGCATCATCAACTATCGAAGTAGTTCATGGCGAAGACAAGAGTAACCTCTTTCGCTCTGACAAAGAGTGCCAACTGCGCACCCTTTCCCCGCTGCATATTGAAAAAAATATTGAATTCTATGAGCTCAAGATTGCGCCAAATGCTAGCCTTGCCAGCGCGCCTCATTACGAAGGTACCAAAGAGCTACTAACCATTGTCAGCGGCAGTGCGCGAATTCTCTCGGGAGATAATAGCTGCGAACTGTCTGCTGGTGACTCAGCCCATTACCGGGGAGATCTCAGCCACAGTATCGAAAATGCTGGTGCCAGCGAGTTAATTTGCTATCTGGTCGTTACTAGCCAATAAATAGCAGGCAACGCACACCTGCTATCCCTAGTCATCAGCATTAGCAAGCTGTGCTTCTTGCGCTCTCAGCTCTTTCAGCCCCGCCAGCTGCTGGCAGGTCAGTCCGTCAAACTTAGCGCTGCCATCAGGACTACTATTGTCTAACCCAACAGCTTCCCCATTAAGAGGTTCAAAGCCATCGTGCCCAAAGGCCCGAACCAAATAAAGCATGCAGGTAAGCCGAGCTTCTTTTTTACTGTTGGCATCAACGACTACCCAAGGGGACAAATCTGACGATGTATGCTGAAACATCTGCCTTTTAAACCTCGTAAAAACCGACCATTTCTTGCGCGCATGAAGATCATTCTCAGAAAACTTCCAGTAGGTTAACGGACTGTTTAAACGATCCTCAAAGCGATATAACTGGGCCTCTTTATCAATCGAGAGATAAAATTTAACTAGCAGCAGACCGCTATTGATATGCTGATGCTCCCAAGGCAAAACCTTGCGCATAAAGCGTTTATAACGCGACTCAGAACAATAGGACATAGTGGGTTCAATTAGAGCCCGAGAATACCAAGACCTATCAAAAAAACCTATATGGCCTACCTTTGGAAAGTGCTGCTCATAGCGTTTAAACCAAAATTTAGACTCAGATTGGTTGGGAACACCAAGCGCGGTAACCTCAACATGGGTCGGCATTAGGTTTTCTACAAAGCGTTTGATGGTAGATCCTTTACCCGCAGCATCTCGGCCTTCAAAAACAACCGCCAACCTTTGCCTATCTTTAATCAAGCGTTGCTGAATATTTAAAAGTTCTACTTGTAAGCGGCGCTTTTCGACTTGATACTCTTGGTCACTAACTCCAGCGTAGGGAGTTTCTAATGTTTTTATTTGTTTTAAATTCATTGATAAAAAAAGTCCTCCATTACTAATAAGAATAGACCTTTTTAGGCAGTCGTATTTTAATATCACAGATTTAGACTAGCGCTAAGTCATGGCAACCTAATAAAACTACTGATTAGAAGTCAGAGCCATAAGCACAGGGGTAACAGAATGCAGCACAAGACCATTAGCTTCGATAGCGGACAACCAGGCACACACCATTACCACCAATGGATGCCAGATAAGACCAAACCAATAGCCTGGTTGCACATCATGCATGGTATGTCGGAACACAGCGCCCGTTACGCCCATTTCGCGGAGTTTCTAAATCAGCAGGGAATTATGGTCACCGCAGGGGATCACCGAGGACATGGCCTCACAGGCTCCTCAGCAGATAGCCTTTACCATATGGGAGATAACGATAGCTGGGACCAGATGGTCAATGACCAGTGGCAGCTAATCAACCATATCGCGGCAGAACAGCAACTCCCGCTAGTGATATTGGGCCACAGTATGGGTTCGTTTATGGCTACCCAGTTTTGCCAACAGTATGCCCAGCAATTGCATGATAAGCACAGTGGTAGGCTAGCGGGGTTAATTCTCTCCGGATCAAACTACGATTCACCCACAACCTTTAAAGTCGCCGCCGGAGCTGCATGGATTGAACGAGCCCGATTAGGTGGCCGCAATATTAGTAACTTTTTGGAACAACTCTCTTTTGGTAGTTTTAACCGCTCATTTAAACCTGCGCGCACCGACAAAGACTGGCTCTCCTCCGATGAAAATGCGGTTGACACCTATATAGCAGACCCCTGGTGTGGCGGTGCACTAAGCACGCAATCTTGGTACGACTTTATGAATGGGCTAGCTAAGCTTTCACAACCCAAGTCTATGGCTCAGATTAATGCCGATCTTCCCATCTATGTATTATCCGGAGATCTAGATCCAGTTGGCGGCCGAGGCAAAGGAGTCGTGAAGCTGCAATCTGCGCTGCAACAGGCAGGAGTCAAACAGGTAGACCTAAAACTCTATGAGGGTGGTCGCCATGAAATGCTTAATGAGACCAATAGACAGCAGGTCTATCAGGATATTCTAAGATGGCTTAAAAAAGCCCTAGAAAATAATGCCTAGGGGTTACTACGCCTGTGTTAACTATTAGTCTTTAATCATTAGCCATTAGCGAGTAATGACAAAACGTTCCATAGAGCCCGACTTATCGCCAAGCCGCTCACGCTTGACGACAATTTTTTCACCTTAGTAAGCCGCGCAGCCCTGAATCAAACCCTCGGCGACGTCACCTAGACAGCGCGGTGACTGATAGATAAGTTCAACGGTATTATCATCGATGGCTTTGAAATCAAACTTCGGAGGCCTAGCACCAGGGTAGAGCTTCTTAACCTCTTCGTGGATAAAACCATCCACCTTCTCTAAAAGTGCAAAAGAGGAGTTTAAGCCCTTAAAAAGCTGAGGATATGCAGCAATAAACTCTGCGAAATGGTACATCCCAAAACTCTTGGTGAGATTGGAAATTGAGACATCACTTTGGTTGCTAAGAGCCATGACTAGAGCCACCAGCTCAGTATGATCGTAATCACCAGCTGAGGTATAGACACCGCCATTGTCTGGCGCGACCTCTTGAAGAATTGCCTCTAATGTTTCTTGGCCATATTGGCTTTCCACCAGATCCAAGAAAGAAAGAAATAACATGCCTTTCATAGCTTATGAAATCTTATTGTAAGTTTGTATTGCTCTCTGCATTTACCTTAGTCTATGGATTCAGATAATGTTTTAAAATCACCAATCTATGCAAGCATGCATAACCAAGGGCCCATTAGCTAGCACCCTTGATGCAATACCAGTCAGGGTCTTTACCCAGATAAGGCTATTGGCTAAGGGATATTGCTAAGGGGCTGTCGGTTAAAAGCTATTGATAAAAGTCCATTGATTAAAGGCCATTGATTAAAGGCCATTAGTCAAAGGCTATTAATCAAAGGCTCGAAGTTAAAGGGATATAAGCGCCACGACAGGATATCGTGGCGCAAAGGGTCCCTAGGCTTTCAATTTTTCCTAAACTGTCACTTTGGTGCCATACGAATAGCACCGTCTAGTCGCACATCTTCGCCATTGAAGTAGCTATTACGGCACATCTCAATCGCTAGTGAAGCAAACTCTGCTGGAACACCAAGACGCGCTGGGTGCGGAACCATAGCGCCCAGAGCCTGCCTGACAGGCTCAGGTGCGGAAGCGAGTAATGGCGTATCAAAGATACCGGGCAATATGGTGTTCACGCGAATGAGCTCACGAGACAGATCTCGCGCTATGGGTAATGTCATGCCGACAATACCTGCTTTAGAAGCAGCATAAGCCGCCTGCCCCACTTGGCCGTCTTCGGCAGCAGCAGAAGCTGTATTAACAATTGCTCCTCGCTCTCCATCAACCGGGTCCAGCGTCATCATGCCCGCGGCTGATTCGGCAATACAGCGAAAGGTACCAGACAAATTAATGTCCAATACGCGCTGAAAACGCTTCATCGAATGAGGGGTAATACCGCCTGTTTCACGATCCCGAGAAGCCGTCTTTACGGCATCACCTATACCGGCACAGTTTATTAACAGTCGCTCCTGACCAAGGGCGGCACGCAACTTAGCAAACCCTTGAGTAACCTCTTCGTCAGAGGTCACATTAACCTTGGCAAAGGCACCGCCAAGCTCTGCAGCCAGGGCCTGACCCTTTTCTTCGTTCATATCAATAATGCCGACTTTGACACCTAGGGCTGCAAGCTTGCGCGCCGTTGCTTCGCCAAGACCTGAGGCCCCACCAGTCACAACAGCTGTGATGTTAGCGTTGAGTTCCATTGTAATATTTCCTTGTTTGTATTTTAGTTATAAAGGTAACAGTTATTTTTGAGAGACCCACTTCGTATGTTGCAAATGCCAAAGCTTTAGAACGGAAGAGAATCGCAGTTTCCAACGATAGCTTGCCCTGAAAATAGATTACGAGCAAAGGGTATTGAATTGACTGTGGAGTGATTAAGTACCGTTAAATGATCATGGCCCGGATAAATATGTGACTCGATAACAGCCCCTGAAACACAGGCTTTTTTGACCAGACCCGCTTGCATACGCAGCGGCGTATCTCGGTCATTAACCCCTGAACCAATAAAGACCGGCACCGAGATATCAAACCTTGGATAACCCATCTGTGCAAATGCGCCTTTAAGCGCATCCGTCGGCGAAACCTTAAATGATGTGTCGTAAGTTAATCCATTCTCCACAACCAACTCCCTCACATCAGAATGGCAGGTGGTATCCACTGCCATGGCGGTTGGCATAGCAAGCTCTGATATAAAGTCGCTGTAGCTGAATGCGTCATCAAACTGCTCTACCAATGTGAGCGCCAAGAAGTTGTAGCCGAGCATAGGGTCCACCACATCATTAGGACGGGTTTCTTGAATAATCTCGATAGTGCGTGGGGTAAACATCGGAATACCCGTCGCAATGACACCAAGAATATCTATTTCAGACGCATAGTCTTGCGCATAACCAGCTGTCGCAAAGGCTGCTGCCGCACCCTGAGACTGGCCAATTAAAACCACTTTGTCAGACACCGGGAAATCTGCCGACTGAACTGCACGGATAATATCCAGATTACTATATGAAGCAGGTTTGGTCGCCAGATAGGGATGGGTACCCGCTGTCCCTAAGCCCTGATAATCAGAGGCGACAATAGCGTACCCCTGATCTAACCATTGTTTTAAGTATCTTTGATGAAAAGGCTTATACCCCGTCCAACTCGGCGCGCAATGATCAGCTATTCCAACCGTGCCATGGGTCCAAGCCACTAGCGGCCAACCGCCTTCGGGCGCTGTGCCCTGGGGCAAAAACAAACTACCTGAAACCGCAATTGGTGTTTCGCCATCTATGCCATCGGTAGAACTATATAAGAGCCTTATATTTTGTGCTGCGCCCGGTACTTGCTGATGATCCCCCAGACGTTGTTGCTGTATTAGCCTACCCGCACTTTTCGGTAGCGCGCCTGCATAGCTATAAAAATCCGAAAGGTCTACATCTCCCCGAATGGTCCTTGATAATGGCCCAGATTGTATTGCCGGGCTTTTGAAAGATGCGGTTTCAAGTGACGAAGGTTCAAGTGAGTCTGTTTCGAGTGAGTCTGTTTCGAGTGAACCGGTTTCGGGTGAGGCTGTTCCGAGTGATACGGTTTCGAGCAATCCACTTTCATCCCTTGATGGATCGGAAGCCTCGTTTGAACAGCCGCCAGCCATCAAGCAAAGGCTCACTAACAATAACATTCTGACAGTAAACATAACTTATCCCGACTTGATGTCTTTAAAGGGAATGTCGCGGCTGACATCCATCGATTTTGGTAAACCCAACACTCGCTCCGCAATAATATTTCTCTGAATTTGATCGGTGCCGCCACCAATAGAATTCATATAGGCTTTCGCCCCATCAAAATTCGCATTCAGTGCATCTTCTGTTTCATTAAATAGCACCTGAGGGCCAAGGATCTTTGCGGAAATACGTGCCTCCCCATGCTGTATACGGGACATAGCAAGCTTGCCCAAAGAACTCAGTGAAGACGCACCATTTTTCATCATCTCCTCTTTGGCTCTCAGCATATTAAGGGCATTCAACTGTCGATAAGCCAACGCCTGAGAAATATCTTGCCTCAGAACAGGGTCTTGTAATGCGCCATGCTTGTGCGCCAGTTGCAGCAGTGCCGGCGCTTTTCCTGCCGCAGCACCGCCCAATCTAGCCGTAATACCCTGGCCCATAATTAACCGTTCAGAGGCAATGGCAGTCTGGAAAGACTTCCAGCCTTGGTTATATTCACCAATAATAAAGCGCGCAGAAACTCGGGCCTCAGTAATAAATACTTCATTAAATTCAGACTCACCGGTAATCTGATTAATGGGACGTACTTCAACGCCCGCTTGCTTCATGGGAAAGATAAAAAAGGTAATGCCCTGATGTTTCGCTGCATCCATATCGGTGCGCGTTAGCAACATCCCATACTCAGCTTCTACGGCATTTGAGGTCCAGACTTTCTGCCCAGTTACCACAAACTCATCACCATCTTTTACAGCTCTTGTACGAACACCGGCAAGATCTGAACCTGCCCCTGGTTCGGAATAAAGTAGGCAGCAAATGGGCCCCGTAAGAAGCTCATAGAGTAATTCTGTTTTTAAAGCATCGCTACCTAGCTTAAAGATTGTAATGGCACCCAAATGGTATCGATCGCGACCCCAGCCCTTGGCACCGCGAGCTTGAAAGGCGTTTTCAATAACACGGGCTTCTTTCGAAGAAAGGCCAAGACCATGCCATTTTACCGGCCATGTTGGCGTGGCATATCCCGCATCCACTACTTTTGCTAACCAAGTTTTAGCATCATAGATTGCCGTGCCTACCTGACGATTATTGATGCTATCCCAATGGGCATCAAGCCAGCCTTCCACTTTTGTTTTAAGGTCTTCACTCATAGCTTTGCCTCCATCTCTAGCAGGTATAGATCGCGAAACTTGTCCGAAGAAGCGTAAAGCCACTGCCCTGTTTGTGCGCGTCGCCAATACAGATGCGCGGGGTGTTCCATGGTATAGGCAATGCCGCCATGCAGCTGAATCGCGTCTGCGGTGACTTTTCGGTAGTTGTCTGCACAGGTAAAAGCCGCAAGATAGGTTAGGAGCACGTGATCACCTGAGCCGGAGGCCATAGCCTGAGCTGCAATTCGGGCCACTGTCGAGGCAGACTCTACATCCACAAGTAGGTCGGCAGCCATATGCTTTAACGCCTGAAAACGACCAATGGGCTCACCAAACTGAAAGCGTGTATTCAAGTATTGGATCGTTATTTCAAACATAGCGCGCATACCACCGACCTGCTCTCCGGCCAAGGCGATAAGTGCTAAATGCAAAGCACGGTCGATCTGCTGCTCACCCACGTCCTCCAGACGAAGGGCTTGGGTGCTATCAAATGTAATGTTCGATAGGCGCAATGTTTTGTCGTCCGTGGATTGGTATTTTGCCGGGACAGAACAGTCGTTCATATCAACTAAAAAGACAGCTCTTTCCCCTCCTTCGTTAGCAATCACCAAGCAATGACTCGCAGCCAAAGCATGGGTAATAAAATGGGCTGGGCCTGACAGTTCCCAGCCATCAGCATTCTGAATGGCATTTACTGTTGGCGGCTGAGTCCAGTCACCCGTTTGCCCACAACCCGCTATCGCGAAAATAGAATTTCCACTGGCAATGTTTTTTAGGTGAGGCCCAACCATGGATAGATTAGAGCTAGCTTGGAGTAATGCAGGGGCGACAACACAGCACGAAATAAAGGGGCCGTTGTAAAGATATTTACCGGCGACTTCCATCAGCGCTTCGGCTTCCTGAATATTGGCCCCAATACCATCATAGTCGGGATCAACCATTAAACCGGTGAGCCCCAACTCGGCCATTTTTTGCCATACGCTGTTATCAAAACCAGACTCAGTCTCGATCAACTTGCGCAAAGCCTCTTCGTTAGCATTATCCGACAGCACCCGATCAAAGGTATCGCAAATGGCTTGCCGCTCTTCTCCTGAAAACTCTAACATAGGTTATCCGTTCACCCAGTTAGGCTTGCGCTTTTGCACAAAGGCAGTCATACCTTCCCGGGTATCTTTGGATTGTATAAGCTTCACAATTTCTTTATGACTTAGCTCAAGCGCCTTGTCCCAATCACCTAAGCTATCAACCGCATTGAGCACCCGTTTAGACGCCCTTATAGAAGTGGGTGAATTGCCAGCAATAGTTTTAGCAAGCGATCGGGCAGCATCCATAACGCCACCAGACTCACAGATAGAATTGATCAATCCCAACTGTGAGGCTTCATCAGGGCCAACTTTACGTCCGGTTAAAATCAACTCCATGGCTGCTTTTTCACCAATCTGGCGGGTTAGACGCTGCAAACCGCCAGCGGCCGCAAACAGACCCACCTTAACTTCAGGTAGTGCAAAGCTCGCAATAGGGTCTGCTATGGCAACATCACAGGCCAAAACAATCTCTAGACCACCGCCCATGGCGACACCGTTAACCGCCGCAATCACCGGCTTCTCTCGGTCAGTTCGCGAGCACAGCCCTGCAAAGCCAGACGCAGGCATAGACATATCACCACCACTCGCCGAAACCTTAAGGTCATTACCGCTGCAAAAAGCTTTCTCTCCAGCACCAGTCACAATAGCCACCCACAGATCTTGGTCACGCTCGAACTCATCAAAGATTTCGGCTAACTCAAAGTGCGCAGCACTGAAAAGTGCGTTGTAAGCCTCGGGGCGATTGAGCGTTATCTCAAGCACATTGCCATCTCTTTTCAGCTCTACATATTTAAAGTCGCGGGCAAGAAAGTCGTCTGACATGGGAACTCCTAAAGTGTGGGGGTTGGAGAGTATATTTTTACCCTCTCTATGAATAATATTGACCGTCTGACCGACGGGGTTATCAAATTTATGCAGCGCTTGCATAGTGGCGCGATGGTCTGCGGGTACCGCGGCCATAACACGACCTTGATCATTGCGCGCAAATAGATAGGCATGGGCAATACCGTTGCGGTCATGGCGCACTGTATAGGCCTCAATAACCGCAGTGCAGTCTTCGTTAAGTAATTTGCACTCAGGCTGCGCGTCTACCTCAGCCTGCAAAGCTTCACTGGAAATCTCGGCCCAAGCCTGCGGCGCTTTTGCCGAATATACGCCAGCAGATTGTTTGCTCATAAACCCGCCATTGGCCAGTACCAGACCATAGGCCTGTTTGTCCTGGCGCAGCTTTTCAACAACAGTTGCAATGGCATGGGTAGAATAATTATTCCCCGCTCCTCCAAAAAACGACAAGCCACCCGTCATACTCATCTGATCGCTCACAGGGTCCAAACCCAGCACTTCAGACGCGAGGTGCACAACAATCGGAAAACAGCTGTAGATATCACGATAGGCGATATCACCGGCCGCAATACCTGCACTGCTAATTGCACCTGATATGGCTAACTCAAGTGCTTTAGATTTAGAAAGGTCCGGGCGCTCTGAAACAAGTTTTTCTTTAACATCTGAATAGCCATGCAGGTAAATCCATTGGCCTGGGTCGATACCCAGCTCCTTGGCATAACCAACACTGGTCAGAATTAAGGTCGAGGCTTGGTTTACTCCATCCTGTGCGATATGCCATTTAAGGTAGGGGTCGCAGATAGGGTAATTATCTTTTGACGCTGTAGCCAAAAACTCCGCAGACTTGGCTTGGGGATACTGAGAATAGGGGTTTTGCTGTGCCGTTTTAGACAGGCCAGCGCAGATGCCCCCCATATAATTCAGGTATTGCGCTTTAGACATACCCAAACGTGCCCGCAATGCCTGTTCCATTGCTGCGTAGGTCTGCGGTGGCAGGCCCATTCCGTTAACCATTTCATACATGGATATGAAGTCAGTCTGGGCGCCCCGCTCTTCTATATCGGCATCGGCTTCCGATGACCAATCGAGAGCAAGCTGTTTCTTTAAGGCAGTTTTAAGAGTGGCTAACGCTTCACCGCCGGTAATCATCGCCATACGGATATCACCACGGGCGATGTCCTCAGATAACTCGTTCACCAGCGATTGCGGCTGCTCGCCACCAGCCGTTGAGTAAATGGTTTTTTTAGGGCTTATAGATGCAGCTTCGATAACAGCAGCCGGAAAGTTCTTGGCCTTGCCAAAGGGGTCAAAAGGTGTGCGCAAGGAATCCGTAAACGCCCTCACCACGGCCAAGGTATCGAGCTTGCCAATGAGGTCACTCAGCCCAGCATCCGCCTGAGCGCGCTTAATAGATTCTGTTATTAAGCCTAGGGGGCTAGGCGCTTGGTTTAGGTCACTGCCATCCCAGTGCTCCACGACCTGCCCAACGCCGACAATAATCGGCAAACTGTCTTCATTATTCATATCAAAAAAAGCTCTCTCTAATCTTAAATCGACATTACCAACAAAGCCCTCAAATCAAAAGCAAAGTACTTTGCATTTTGCTTTTGGCATTTTGATTTAATAGGCCTGAAAGGCCATTGGCTTGCAACCTTGACAGCAAATGCCAAGTGCTTTACTTTTTGCCCTATGCTAAATCCAATTGACTACTCGATCTCAAAATTCACCGCCTTCACCGATGACAGCACCCTGACTCAAATGCGGAGTGTTGCTGAAGCCGTTTATTTTAAAAAAGGTGAACTCATTGAAATTCGCGGAAAGCCTGCCGACCATATTTTTCTTATTGATCAGGGCCTAGTGCAACTGGGAATCAATGGCATAGACGGCTCGCAGTTCAACCTTGCGCGGCTCGGCCCAGGCCATACTTTTGGAGAACCCTCCTATTTTCTCAACTGCAATGTCATCTATGACGCAACTGCCGAAAGCGATGTGCTTTTACAAAAGCTATCAAGGGCAAACATTGATCACTTGATGACTAGCTCCCTGAGTTTTTCAAAGGCATTGATGGCCGTATCATGCATGCGCATACAGACCATGCTGTCTTATATCGGAGATACCCTTGGCATGCCTCTCTTAGCTCGGGTCGCCAAGCAAATACTGAGTGTCAGCGAAGGTGTAGATAATGCGGATATTATCAATTTGAGACAGGTTGACCTTGCTCACTCACTGGGGGTTTCTCGTGTTTCTATTGGCAAGGCTCTAAAGGAGTTGTCTGCGCAGGAGTTGATTATTATTGGATATGGGAAGCTAGAGATTTTATCCCGTGGGGGGTTGATTGAGACTGTTCAAAGGGGTGGGCGGGAGTTGTAGGCTTTATGTTCGAAATCCTGCCGTTCCGACGGTTAAACAAAAAAGGCCACCTTTAAGGTGGCCTTTTTTGTTTAATTGGTCGGGACGGCAGGATTTGAACCTGCGACCACTACACCCCCAGTGTAGTGCGCTACCAGGCTGCGCTACGCCCCGATTTGAGAGGCGCAATCATACAGATTGGGCCTTTTAATGCAACAGTTTGTGTTGGGGTGGCTGTCTTCTTTAAAAGACTTATCCCAAAGCGTCTAAAATATCTTCGAGCTCTGTGATGGTTTGATCGAGGAGTTGCTTGTAGGGAGTCTCCTCTTTCTTGGTTGACTCACCTTCGAGTCGCTGACGGGCACCGCCAATAGTAAAGCCATGTTCGTACAGTAAGGAGCGGATCTGGCGAATTAACACCACATCTTGGCGCTGATAATAGCGACGGTTGCCACGGCGTTTAACCGGGCTGAGGCTGGGGAATTCTTGTTCCCAGTAGCGTAGAACATGGGGCTTAACCGCGCACAACTCGCTGACTTCACCAATGGTGAAATAGCGCTTTCCAGGAATCGTTGGAAGTTGGTTGTTGTTACTTGGTTCCAGCATAGCTCTCTACTCGTGCCTTCAACTTTTGACCAGGTTTGAATGTAACTACTCTGCGTGCAGAAATGGGGATGTCTTCACCGGTTTTTGGGTTTCTGCCTGGGCGGCTGCTTTTATCGCGAAGTTCAAAATTACCAAACCCCGAAAGCTTTACCTGATCATTACTTTCAAGAGCGGCACAGATTTCACTGTAAAACATCTCGACAATCTCTTTGGCTTCTCTCTTATTGAGGCCAAGTTCATCGAACAGCATTTCCGCTAAATCAGCTTTGGTCAACGCACCCATTTACTAAATATCCAAATTCAAACTCTAAGGTAGTGCTCTAAGTTCGATCGTGTTTTGATCAGCCCCTGAGTTCAGCCTTAAATTGTTTGTTGAGTTCTGCGACAACTCGATCTATCGCGTGGTTTATTTCTTCGTCGGTAAGAGTGCGTGAACTATGCTGAAACGTCAAGCCTAGCGCAATACTTTTTCCTTTGTTTTCAACATCTTTGCTGTGATACACGTCAAACAACTTTAAATTAGTAAGCTGTTCTCCGGCCACTGCAGTGGCGGCACTGGTCAAGTCAGACGCATGAACCGAATTGTCGACAAAAAACGCTAAATCGCGCTTAACTTCGGGGAACTTGCTTACTTCTTCGAACTTTGGCAGCCTGCTGGGCGCAATTTTAGCAACATCCACATGAAACAGATAAACCGCTGTATTTAGGCCTAAATCCGCCTGGATTTTGGGGTGCAACTGCCCTACCCAACCAACTTGTTCATCGTTGCGCATCAAGGCAGCAGACTGCCCTGGATGCAATGCTGGGTGCTGTTTTGCCTGAAATACAAACTCTTGGGCCAAACCCGTGTAGGCCAACAAGCCCTCAAGGTCGCCCTTAATGTCGTAGAAATCGACTTTGTCTTTAGTCCCTGTCCAGCCACCTGGCGTCCGTGAACCACAGATCAAACCGGCCAAGGCCATATTTTGCTCTAAACCCAGTACTAAGCTCTTATCCTGCTTGGCAGCCGGAACAAAACACTGGCCTGCCTCAAAGATTCGTACACGGCTCTGCTGACGATTCAGGTTGTAGACTGCGGTGCTTAGCAGGCCAGCCCAAAGACTGGTGCGCATTACCGCCATGTCTGCTGAAATAGGGTTAGCCAGAGCAATGGGCTGTATCTCTGGGTCAATCATCTTCTGCAAGCTTGGATCAACAAAGCTGTACGTCACGGCCTCTTGATAGCCGCTGGCAACCAAATGGTTCCTAAAGGCCGGCAAGCCTTGGATGGTTTCCGGGTTGGCCTGTAATTCCAATGCCATAGACGGAGTTGAGGTCGGCAGATTGTTGTAGCCATAGATTCGCGCTACCTCTTCAATCAGATCCTGCTCAATCTCTAAATCAAAGCGCCAGCTCGGGGCAATCCAAGTAGAGCCCTCTTCGTTACGCTCTACCGAGGTTAAGCCTAGACGCACCAACATGTCATCAACATCGGCAGCGCTAATAGAAACGCCAAGCTGCTGTGCCAAACGCTTGTTGCGCAGGGTAATAGTAGCCGCCACTGGCAAATGGGCAGCAGACTCAACAACCGAAACAGGGCCGGCGCTACCACCGCATATCTCTAGCATTAACGCTGTAGCGCGCTCAATGGCTGCGACCTGAAGGCCTGAGTCGACCCCACGCTCAAAGCGATGGGAAGAGTCGGTGTGCTTGCCATAGTTACGAGCCTTGCCCGCAATCGCCAAGGGGTTAAACCAGGCGCTTTCAAAAAGGATATCTGTGGTGGTGTCGCCAACCGCAGATTCGTCACCGCCCATAATGCCTGCCATGGCCAGTGCTTTGCTTTGGTCAGCAATAACGAGGGTTGCCGTATCTACAGTTACCTCTGAGCCATCAAGTAGCTTTAATGTCTCATCCTGCCCCATGCGAACTACAATATCTCCATCAATCTTAGACAGATCAAAGGCATGCATAGGCTGGCCTAACTCAAGCAGCACATAATTGGTGATATCAACCGCTGGACCTAAGCTTCTGACGCCACTGCGACGCAATTTTTCCTGCATCCACTGAGGAGTTGGCTGGCTGAGGTCGAGACCACGAATCACGCGGCCCACATAACGCGCACAGCCTTCTGGCGCTTGCAGGGACACATTTACAGTATCATCAATAGTCGCAGCCACAGGGGCACAGGCTTGCTGTGTGACGGCTTCTTGATTGAGCACGCCTACTTCTCTGGCCAAACCACGAATGCTTAGGCAGTCGCCGCGATTGGGCGTCAGGTCGACCTCAATGATATTGTCATTAATATCTAGGTATTCAATAAGGTCCGAACCCACTGGCGCATCTGCTGGTAGCTCCCACAGGCCCGCATCATCGTCACCGAGCTCTAATTCAGTCTGGGCGCACAGCATGCCGAAAGACTCAACGCCACGGAGTTTGGCTTTTTTAATATTAAAGTCACCGGGCAGCTTGGCACCTACAATCGCGAAAGGCACTTTAATACCAGCACGGGCATTAGGTGCCCCGCAAACTACCTGAGCAGTCTCACCACCACCGGCGACCTGACAGACGCGCAACTTGTCGGCATCCGGGTGCTGCTCGATAGACAGTATTTCACCAACAATCACACCAGACATAGCTGGTGCTGCAGGCTCAACGCCATCTACTTCAAGGCCAGCCATAGTCACCTGAGCCACTAAGTCTTCAGTGGACAGGGATGGGTTTACTGATTGTCGTAACCAGGATTCACTAAATTTCATTATTCACCCCAGTCTAAAATTGTTTGAGAAAGCGCAGATCGTTTTCGAAAAACAATCGCAAATCATTAACGCCATAGCGCAACATCGCCAGTCGCTCCACGCCCATGCCAAAGGCAAAGCCCGTGTACTGGTCAGTGTCCACATTACAGCTTTCAAAGACATTGGGGTGCACCATGCCGCAACCCATAACCTCTAGCCAGCCAGTCTGGCTGCATACGCGGCAACCTTCACCGCCACAGTTAGTGCACTGAATATCTACCTCGGCAGAAGGTTCAGTGAACGGAAAATAAGAAGGCCTAAACCTGACAGGCAAGTCCGCTTCAAAGAATGCTTTGAGGAACTGGTCAATCACACCTTTAAGGTCGGCAAAGCTAATATCTTTGTCGACGACCAAACCCTCAACCTGATGAAACATAGGTGTATGGGTTAGGTCAGAGTCACAGCGGTAAACACGACCCGGGCAAATAATGCGGATCGGAGGCTGCTGGTTTTCCATGGTGCGCACCTGAACCGGTGAGGTATGAGTTCGCAACACAGTACTGGGATCAATGTAGAACGTGTCGTGCATGGCACGAGCCGGGTGATGCCCGGGAATATTTAGTGCTTCAAAGTTATGGTAGTCATCTTCAATCTCTGGACCGGTTTCTACGTCATAGCCAATACGACTAAAAAAGGCTTCGATGCGTTCCATGGTTTTGGTTACTGGATGTAGCCCGCCAACATCATCACCACGACCGGGCAATGTGACATCAATGGTTTCGCCAGCTAACTGTGCGTTAAGTGCTGCAGATTCCAACTCAGATTTCTTGTCGTTAATCTGTAGCTGAAGCGCTTGCTTAACCTCATTGATTTTAGCACCGGCTGCCGGTCTCTCCTCGTTAGAGAGAGCGCCAAGACCTTTTAACAAGCCTGTTAGCCTGCCTTTTTTACCAAGGACATCAACACGCAGATCGTCCAGTGCGGACAAATCCGTGGCAGCAGCTATTGCGGCGGCGGCTTCATCGGCAATCTGTTCCAGTTCAATCATTCTGATTCACCACATAACTAAGTTGTGTATCTTATTACTGATAAAAAAATAGGGAAAGAGCACTAGCCCCTTCCCTATTCGATTAGCTTCTTACAAACCTACTATACAAGCAGTCTATATCAGCTGGTAACGCAATCTGACTTTTAAGCTAGGGCGGCTTTGGCAATATTTACTACCGCACCAAATGCTGCTTTATCATGTACGGCCAAATCGGCAAGTACACGACGATCCAGCGCTACACCAGCTTTAGTCAAACCGTTGATCAGTCTGCTGTACGCCAAACCCTCTACACGGGACTGGGCATTAATACGTGCAATCCAGAGACGACGGAAGGTGCGCTTCTTAACACGACGGTCACGGTACGCATACTGGCCCGCTTTAGTCACTGCTTGAACTGCTACACGATAGACGCGGCTACGCGCTCCGTAATAACCTTTGGCTTGCTTTAAAATCTTCTTGTGTCGACGACCCGCTTCAACACCACGTTTTACTCTAGGCATACTATTCTCCTACCAAAATTAGTTAAGTGACTTAAACGTTTCGCAACATGCGTTCGACGCGTGGTTTATCAGCAGCATTTAGCATGCTGGTGCCACGGAGTTGACGCTTGCGCTTCGTTGTCATTTTGGTGAGGATGTGGCTTTTGTGCTGGTGCTTATGCTTATAGCCCGTCGCTGTTTTCTTGAACCGTTTTGCGGCTCCACTGTGTGTCTTACCTTTTGGCATTGCTGTTCTCCAAATTGAGAGTTAATTAATCAAGAAGAGACGCCCGGACAGCCTGCCAAAAAAATTGGGCTGAGCGCGGGTCGTAGGGATACATCTTCTTGTACTTCTGGTTGTTGCTCTTTGTTACTGCTTGATACTTACTACTTACTAAATAAGCAGCACTTACTACTTTTAATTCTTTATTTCTTTTTACTGCGCGGTGCCAAGACCATAATCATCTGACGACCTTCCATCTTGGGGAACTGCTCTACTTGAGCCAGCTCGGCCAGATCTGCTTCAATGCGCTTCATCATGTCCATACCCAACTGCTGGTGGGCCATTTCACGACCGCGAAAACGCAGACTGATCTTAGCTTTGTCTCCGTTTTCCAAAAACCGAATCAGATTGCGTAACTTAATTTCATAGTCACCCTGATCAGTTCCTGGTCTAAATTTCATTTCCTTTACTTGTGTCTGCTTCTGCTTTTTCTTTTGCAGAGCCACTTTCTTCTTAATATCAAAGACGTGTTTACCGTAATCCATGATCTTGCACACAGGAGGCGCGGCATCTGGTGAAATCTCTACCAGATCCATTGTCTCTTTTTGCGCAGCTCCAAGAGCTTCCTCAAGGCTAACTACACCGACCTGAGAACCGTCAGATGCGACCAATCGAACTTCGGGGGACGTTATATCGTCGTTAAGACGCGCCCGCTTGCTGTCTTTTTTAATAAGCTTTACTCCGTTTCATTAACACAAGTACGCCCGCGTTTGCCCACTTCCTCGGAAAACATAGAAATAACCTGTTCTAATGGCATGCTGCCAAGGTCTTTTCCGTCTCGAGTTCGGACCGCCACAGAGCGCGATTCAATTTCATTGTCACCGACTACAAGAAGGTACGGAACCCGTTGCATCGAGTGACCGCGGATTTTAAAGCCGATCTTCTCGTTTCTCAAGTCACAATTGACTCTAAATCCCTTATTTTGCAATGATTTAGCAACTTCTTGGGCATATTCGGCTTGAGAGTCGGTAATATTCATCACAACGGCCTGATCTGGGGCTAACCAGAATGGAAACGCGCCTTCGTATTGTTCGATCAAAATACCGATAAAACGCTCAAAAGAACCCAAAATTGCACGGTGTAACATCACCGGAACTTTGCGACTTCCGTCTTCAGCGACATATTGTGCGTCAAGTCGGCCAGGCATCGAGAAATCCACCTGAATTGTGCCCAATTGCCAGACACGACCAATACAGTCTTTCAGAGAAAACTCAATCTTGGGGCCATAAAAGGCACCCTCTCCCGGCAGCAGTTGCCAAGGTAACTCTTTCGCATCCAAAGCCTGACCCAGCGCTTCTTCGGCACGATCCCAATCTTCATCAGAACCAACACGCTGTTCAGGGCGAGTCGACAGGCGATAAATAATTTCATCAAAGCCAAAATCAGCGTAGACCTCATGCAAGAAGTCGATAAATTCGGCGACCTGCGGCTGAATCTGCTCTTCAGTACAGAAAATATGGCCATCGTCCTGAGTAAACGATCGCACTCGCATAATGCCGTGGAGAGAACCGGAAGGCTCGTTGCGGTGACAGGAGCCAAACTCAGCAAGCTTTAGTGGCAAGTCTCTGTAACTTTTTAAGCCCTGATTAAACACCTGCACATGGCAGGGGCAATTCATCGGCTTAATGGCATAATTGCGGTCTTCTGTGGTGACCGTAAACATGTCGTCACCAAATTTGTCTGCATGGCCCGACTTTTCCCATAGGCTAAAGTCCACAACCTGAGGGGTCTTAATCTCTTGGTAGCCCTGCTCAATTTGCTTGTCGCGCATAAAGGCTTCAATGGTCTTATAGATGCTCCAGCCTTTTTGGTGCCAAAAAATAGAACCAGGCGCCTCTTCCTGCATATGGTAGAGATCTAGCTTTTTGCCGATCTTACGATGGTCACGTTTTTCGGCTTCGGCCATACGGTTAATATAGGCCTTGAGCTCTTTTTTGTTGCTCCAGGCAGTGCCGTAAATACGCTGCAACATCTCGTTGTTACTGTCGCCACGCCAGTAAGCACCGGCAACCTTAGTCAACTTAAACGCCGACAGCTTGCCAGTCGAGGGCACATGAGGGCCCCGACATAGGTCAATAAAGTCACCCTGGCGATACAGGCCAATCGCCTGATCAGCGGGAATGCTGGCAATAATCTCTGCCTTGTAGGCTTCGCCAATACCTTTAAAGAACTCAACCGCTTCATCGCGATCCCATTCTTCCCGTGCAATAGGCAGGTCTTCACTCGACAACTCCGCCATACGCTTTTCGATAAGCTCTAAGTCTTCTGGCATAAACGCCCGTTCAAAGGCAAAGTCATAGTAAAAACCATCTTCAATCACCGGGCCAATAGTCACCTGCGCTGAAGGAAATAACTGCTTAACGGCCATAGCCAACAAGTGAGCTGACGAATGACGGATAATGTCCAGCGCCTCATCAGAGCGGTCGGTCACGATAGACAGAGTCGCATCTTTGCTGATGATAGTGGATGCATCGACCACTTCGCCGTCAACCACACCAGCTAGGGTCGCTTTGGCTAAACCGGCGCCAATATCAGCAGCCACGTCGGCAACAGAAACAGGATTATCGAAAACACGTTGAGAACCATCAGGGAGAGTAATTGCAGGCATTATGTTGTCCTTGTCAGTGGTGACCTATACCAGAGGCCACATGAGTTAATTTATAAGTCGGGCATTTTACCCTGTACAGCCCTAGATACAAGCCTTTCCAGCGATTGAGATAGGTTACAATGCGCAACATCTAATCTGATGAGTTTAACCATTCCGTGAAAATCTACGTCGACGCCGATGCCTGCCCCACCGTCATCAAAGATATCCTCTACCGCGTCTCACAACGCACAGGGATCGAGGTTGTTCTGGTAGCCAACCAACCCCTCTCAATCCCCAGAATTCCGACTGTGCGCAGCATTCTGGTCAGCCAGGGCTTTGATGTGGCCGACGACCATATTGTTGAGTTGGTAGAAGCAGATGATTTGGTGATAACCGCCGATATTCCATTGGCCGCCGAGGTGATTGATAAGGGTGGCAAAGCGCTAAACCCGAGAGGCGAGCTATATACCAAGGCCAATATAAAGGCGCGGCTGAATATACGGGATTTTATGGACAGTATGCGCAACAGTGGTGTTCAGGTGGGTGGTGGGCCCCCACCGCTTAATCAGAAAGATAGGATGGAATTTGCTAACGCGCTGGATAAGTATTTGGCGAGGTTTGGTTAAAAAGACTAGAGCGAGGCTTTATCCATTTTAAATTCTATTGACTGATAAAACGACTGGGCGTCTTCGTGGTTTTTACTTGAAATAAAGAATCTAATATCTTGTGCCTGTATCGACTTCTTCAAGACAGTTAACGCCTCAAGCACAGGCGCGATAGCGTCCAGTGCCTTGACTTGTTATGCCTTGGCTGGTTGTTGGCATATTTTTGGAGCCGCTACATATAAGCACGTGTAATGCGATAAACCCTGCATTATCTCAAGGCTTGTAGAAGCTGGAATGGTGGCTTTCAAGTAGTTGGCCATTTCTATAGGGGACCAATTATCATTTGATCCATGCCATAGGTGGGTAGTGGTATTACATTTGAAAATAGATTCTTTCCAAGGGGTTACATATTGATTGATCTCTCTTATATATCCCTTCACGTTAAGATTGAAACAATGTGATAGAAGAGGAGTAGCGTACTCAATAAATTCTGGAGTTCTAGATAGCTCTCTATCTTTACCTGCTGCGCTAGCAAACAACATTTTGAATAATACACTGGGAAGTAGCTTTGCAGGTAAAGCTTGCCAGTACGATAGTAGAGTAAATACAGCTGAATGTTTCATCGCCAACAAAAATACCATCTTGCCAGCCATTCCATCTAGAAAGTCTGCGGCATCAAGTGGCGCGGCGGCTGATATAAGGTGAATAATACGAACACTGCCCTGTAAATAAAGGCTAGTTTCAAGTGCCGCATGACATCCAATGGAAAAACCAATTAGATCAACTTGCTCACCATTAGCTTTGTCTAAAATAACGTCTGCCAACTTTTTATAGTAAGCCTGATTCTTTATTGATGAACTAATAGAAAAACGATCATAACAAACTATATTTAAATTGTTTTCTTTAGCATACCTGTCAAATATAGAACATTCCTCAGGTGAGCCTGGCACACCGTGAAAATAAATTACGAGATTACCTTCTGGATTCCCATACTCTACGAACTTCAATTTACTCTCCATTGGGCATAACGCCTTTATAACCGGCAGCCGTGCGCGAAGCGCGCTTTAGGCTGTCCAGCCACGCAGTGGCGATGGTTGATAAACTTGTTAAATGCTTGCCTCGGCATACTTACCATTTACCTTAAATGTTGCTTCAACTGAGCGAATGGCAGCCCAAAATATTATTACGGCAAGGATGATATTGTTGCCGCCTTCTGCTTGTATACCCAAACGATTGAGCACGGTCATGTATGTGGCAAAACAAGCAATGACAAATAGAAATACAGCGGCCACTCGTGAATTCCATTTGAGCATTATTCCAGCCAGCACAGCATATAGCGCTGCATCTATCATTAAGCTTGGGGCAATGAAATAACCAAGACCTGCTTGGATTACAGCAACGGTGAAAAACCCCTTTGCACAATCATTGATAGTTTTAAGTGCGTCATCTCTAGATTCAATCCTAGCGAACATTCCTTTCTTCTTTTCTTTCTCATCAGCTTCCATGGAGACCTCCTTATTATTTTGACATTTAACGCTTAAATTTGCGATTCATTGCGAGTGCGCGAGTAATGAATCCGCAACATTTTCTGGTTAGGCTTCAATTTCAGCGAACAGTTTGTCATAAGCATTATTCATCCTCGCTATGTTCTCATTTAGAGCATTTACAAATATCTCTGAATCACCATCATTTTCAAGCTCTCTACGTAACGCAATAGTCATAGGTGGTATTAATGATAGCAAACGGCTATGTTCAGAAATACACTTTTTGGAAAATTCAGTATGCAGAGGCTCCAAAGTTAATTTTTCTTTCTCGAGATATTTCGAATTATCTTTGACAATATTCTCTTGAGTATCATAAGTTTTATTTAAATACTTAAATGTCGCTTGGTCACTTCTACCTTGAAGATTGAATTCCTTCATCATTGATAATATTCGGTTTTTTTCTGCATTAGCGAAACCAATTGTTTCTTGATAGATTTCAATAGCCTTCTTATGATCTAATAAAACAGCTCTAGATTTTATGAGGTGAAGAAACACTTCTGCCGTTTCTGCTGAATATTTCAAAATTTCAGCAACAGAGCTTTCTTTTGCTGCCAAATATGATTTTGCGACTATCCCTCCATGACTTTCCATTTCACGATGTATTTCTTTTTGTGAAAAATCTAAGTTCATTAGTTTAGGAATAACTCCTAATACATCGGCAAATGAACTTGCGACATTTAGAAATACTTCTTTCTTAAGAGCTAATTTTTGTGCAGACTTAAATTTTTCTTTCTCATATTCAAGTACAGCTTCTTGCCTTCTTTCGTTCCCTCTATTGGTCAAAAAAACACCAAAAATAGTAAGGCATGATGCAATGACAGCACTCCAAATAACATTTGGAACTTTAGCAATCCAGATAATCAACAGCTCCATAATATAAGTCCTTTTGTTGCCTAACGCCGCTAGCAACTGCCGGAATAAGATGGCTTGGCTTTTTGCGTCTTTTGCAAAAACTAAGACAGCTTATGGAGGTCAGATTGCCTAGCCTTGTTAAGCACTGAACCTCTCCGACAGCGATTTACATTGAGGCAACGAAAACTCTTTTGCCCATTTTATTGATTTTTGTACCTCTGGCTCATGGCGCTCCAAAGCCTCTTTTGACCAATATTGCCTAGGTGCACCTATTGGCAAATTGTCAATTTCTGAAGCTACTGCGACGAAAGCTATGAAATCCTGATCATCTTCCGGTACTTCAACTTCAAATCGGAGCGACGATAGTTCAATGGCACCTTCGAGATAGTGAATAGAGCCATCAAGCATTCCTGATGCAAGCTCAGCAACTCTACTTCTTTTTTTCTCGACGTACTCTTCGTGGCTCATTTTCATAGGGTGCTCAATATTTTTATAACGGGCGGACTGCGAAACAGGCCGTCCAGCACGAAGTGCGATCGTTGATAAACTTGTTATGCCTTTTGTGAAGCATGACTTTCCAATTTATCTGCCAATTTATAGTTGGCCTCTGGTTTGGACTACAAGAATTAGCGGGCCACTACATAAGACACTTTAATACGAGAAATCCCCACCTCTTATATGAAAATCAGCAATTGATTGAAGCGAGTGCTCTGTACAATTTATAAGATAATTCCAGAGGGTTTTGAGATATAACAATTTTACTAAAAAGACCCATTCCGGCGATTACCACTCTCTTGATATCCTTGGGAACTCAGCAACGAAAGGTCTATTGATTATTACAAAAATGGGATTAACTCCCCGCGACCAAAATAATATTTCTGTACACAAGAGAACCAGCAAAATGGCTCAAGTTATGCTCTTGATAATATAATTTTATCCTTGGATTCCCAAAGGCTTAGAGGAAGCTTCTGAGGTAAAGAGAAGGTTTCTATTGATATAGACATTTGACGGGTCGTCCCCGCCCAGTAACGCTGTTTATGAACAAAGCTTAGTTAAAATATTTGAGTGACTAAGAATCTAAACGTCCAACAACCGCCCAATCTGCGCCGCCGTAAAAGGCCAGTCTTTTTCCCGACCGTCTTCCATGGCAACCACTGGAATACGAATTCCATACTGTGCCTGTAGTACGGCATCAGTCTGAATATTTACTTCCACTAGCTGCATATCTGCCCCAGTAACTAAGGGGTAGAGTATAGCTTTGGCCTGCTCACAAAGGTGGCAGTTGGGGCCGGTATAGATTGTGATTTTGCGGCTGCTCATAAGATGACCACCTTAAACCAACTCGCGATAATCAAGGCCAGCGCTAACGAAGTGCGTGAATATCTCATGGACTTGGGTATTTGAAAGCGCCATTAAATTATCGCCAACGGTGAGCTCAAAATAGGATTCTTGGGGGTTCCCCTTTTCTGCAACAGCAATACGATTAAACAACCTGAACCCATACTTAGCTTCTATCTCATCTCGCAGCTTAGTAGCCACCTCGGCTGAAAACGGCAGATAGACATGGACCATATTTACCTGGGGTTCTTTCGGTAAAAATCGCAACTGGGGAATATCACTTAAGGCCTTAACAAGAGACTGCGCGCGTTGGCGATAGGCCGGCTGCTTGGCTAAGCTCTCATCAAACAACATCGCTGCCGAGGCAACCTGCGGCGCGAGGGTAAAAATAGTGCCGCCCGCACGTCTTTGCCATAGCTTGGCCTGAGCGATAAAATCTTCAGAGCCCAATAACATGGCGCCAGACAATGCGCCTATGCCCTTATAAAAAGACACGTACACAGAATCAAAACCGGCACATATTTCACTGAAATCACGTTCATAGAAACACTGGGCTTCCCAAAGTCTGGCGCCATCTAGGTGTAGGCGTAGGCCCTTTTCTTTTGCGGTGACCTTGAGTTCATTGAGTTCTTCCCAACTAGGCAACTGTCCGCCCGCTTCTCTTATGGGTAACTCCACCAACAGAGCCGCTATATTTTCGTCAATCTGTTTAATGTCCTTGGCTAGCAGGGGTGAATATTTGGGCCCAACTAAGGTGCCTCGTAAACCGTAAAGGTTCGAGTAAGCATGCTCTTCGTGGATTTCTAAATGGCTGGTTGGGTGCATGGCAAAATGCGGGGAGTCGGCTTCATCACACCAGATTTTTAGTGCAGCTAGCTGGGCAAGGGTGCCACTGGGCATAAACCTGGCAGTGGGAAAGCCTAGCAATGAGGCAATTTTGGCCTCGAAATCTTCGATAAGACTGCCGGTGCCATAGTTATCAAACTGGATACTATGCTGTTCGCACCAATCGGCGATTTGGCGCATAAACATCGCAGGATCTCGTGGGCCACTGCCCGACAATGGCCTGATAGTTTTAGCGATCACTGGGGATACCTGTGGGTCATTAACTGCTTAGCCAAAGTTATCGCGACGAGTAATTACCCAGACATTATGAATCCGAGGGTTGCGTTCAAAATCCATGTCTAACGTCTGGGGAGTAATATTCTCGCAGCTAAACTGGCGCTCTGTTAACTCGTCCATTTTGAACTTGCGAAAGTTATTCGAGAAAATCAACGTGCCACCTGGGGACAATTTAGCCATGGTTGCACGGATTAAATCACCGTGATCTCTCTGCACATCAAGCACTGTATCCATCTTCTTAGAGTTGGAGAACGTGGGTGGGTCGAGGAAGATAACGTCGTACTGTTCGGTCTCAGTTTCTAGCCACTTTAGGCAGTCCGCCCGCAGCACTTCGTGATGATTAGGGTTTAAGTCATTGAGCTCAAAGTTGCGCCCCGCCCAATCGAGGTAGGTGTTGGACATGTCGATACTGAGGGAGCTTTTAGCGCCAGCCAGTGCAGCCTGCACAGAGGCAGCTGCGGTATAGCAAAACAGGTTAAGAAAGCTTTTACCCTTTACTATATTGGCAATAATCGAACGCACTGGACGGTGATCTAAAAACAGGCCGGTATCCAAATAGTCTGACAGGTTAACTTCAAACTGCGCCCTGCCCTCGTTCACCTCAATAATATCGCTGGCACCTTCACTGGTGCGTTCGTACTGGCTATCGCCCTTTTGGCGGCGGCGCTCTTTGTAATGGGTTTTGCCACGATAGTTAATAGAAAATGCTTTTACCGCCTGTTTGATTTCAGCAAAGCGCTCTCGGGCAACCTTTTCTGAAATGGTATTAGGTGGCGCATATTCTTGCACGTAGACTGACTGATCATAGACATCCACGGCCACGGCATATTCAGGAATATCGGCATCATAAAGTCGGTAACAGCTAATATCGGATTTTTTGCGCCAACCGTCTAAGCGACGCTGATTTTTCTTAAGGCGGTTGAGCACCATAGTGGCGCCTTCGGTCAGCTCCTGAGCTGGTGCAGGCACACTTAAACGCGCGGCAATCTTGGCGGACTTCGAGGTCATGTCCTCGAAGACCAATAATTTGCACGGTATAGTCCCGTTGAACAGATTGTACTGTTTGGTGGGCGTTAGGTCGGTTTCACGGCCTAGGTCCACATTGCCGGTAAATACTGCTGCCTTCCAGCCTTGGAAGTTTTTTTGCAGTACCAGGCCAAGCTTCTGATACAGGGGGATCAGATCATCGATTTCGCCCAGACGCTCGCCATAAGGAGGGTTGGTGAGCAGCAGACCGTGCTCGGCGGTGGGCTTACCAAACTGGTCTAAGGGCTTGTGGGCCAGACGAATATGGTCATCTAGACCGGCGTTTTCGATATTCTGGGTGGTGTACTCAAGTACCCGAGGGTTGGCGTCGTAGCCGCGAATATCTAGCTCAAGGTTTTCTAGCCCCTTAACTTTGCGCTCTTGGGCTTCAGCCACTAAAGAGTCCCAAAGGGCGGGGTCATGCTGTAGCCAATGATGAAAACCATAGCGCTCGCGTAAAATACCTGGGGCTATATCGGCCACCATCATGGCGCCTTCGATAATCAAGGTGCCACTACCGCACATGGGGTCAAGCAAAGCGCCACCCTCTGCCGCGATAGCAGGCCAACCGGCACGCAACAGCAGTGCAACGGCGAGGTTTTCTTTAATCGGTGCACTGCCCTGCCCCGTTCGATAGCCGCGTCGGTGCAAGCTTTCGCCAGAAATATCTAGGGATACAGAAACACGACCTTTGTGCTGACGCACCTGAATGCGAATATCTGGGTTTTTGGGGTCAACATTGGGACGCTCACCTTCAAGGCGACGAATACGGTCGACCACCGCATCTTTGACTCGCTGAGAGCCATACATGGTGTTGTCGATAAGGCGCGAGGTACCAATAAAATCAATGGCAATACTCTGAGCCGAAGAAAAGTGCTTCTCCCAAGGAATATCGTTACATTGTTGATATAGGTCATCTGCCTCGTCGAGCATAAAACTGTGCAGCGGCATTAAAACTCTGTTGGCCAGGCGCGACCAGAGACAGGCGCGATAACCAAGTTCTAGGGAGCCCTCAAAGTGCACGGCGGCAACAGTTTCCTTGACGCCAGTGGCCCCAAGGTCTTGTAGTTCAGTGGCAAGCAGCAGCTCCAACCCCTTTGGGCAGGTGGCTAACCAAGACTGATGATCTGACACAACGCTCACAAATATGACCCTTTGATTACTTCTAGGAATAAAGCGCTCTGTTTATAGACAAACAAAATCTTCGACATAGACGGTAGATTTTGATCAACTGGTACAGGCGCTAAAAGGCGCTCATTCTATCGCTCTTTACAAAACTTTGTTTGATAAAAACTGCTCGTAGCAGCTTTTGTTGCTTAAAGGCAGTTTCCTAGATAAACCCTTAGGAGATGATGTGAAAAAACATAAAAGAGATCAAGACCACCGTTCCTTCGTAAAAGGCTACCAAGCCGCGATTCAACAACGTTCATTGACGACCTGCCCCTATCAAAAAGATTCGATTATGGCGTATCACTGGTCGAGAGGTTGGCGCGAAGGGCGCGAAGATTACTGGAATGGATTTAATCAGGCTTCTTTCCAGCAAAAAGCTGCGAGCTTGTAGCTAAAGTATTAAAAGTTACAGCTTAAAGGCATAGCATTAAATGTATCCCTATTAACGAATGAGCGAAAGCTCAGCTAACAAACTTAAGCGAGAATTTATCTCGCTTCCGGCTCGCATAAAGAACTGAGCCACTAAAAAGGCCGCAACTCATGCGAAGTTGCGGCCTTTTTTTATGGGGTGGTTCTTAATCTATTTGTGCTGCTGCTTTTGGGCTTGAGTATTTTAAGTTTTACGCTTTACAGCTTTATTGTTTTCCACAACAAAGTCTGCAGCTGACCTGAGTTTGTCTTTATTTCTAATCACATCAAAGGGGTCTTTCTCGCCATCGCCGGATTGCTGTTCTGGGTAATCAGAATACAATTGGTCGTGCTGAATATTAGTACCGCTCTTACCTTGAGTCTTAGCCTGTCTGCTTTTTCGGTCGCGACTATTGATTGTGATATACAGAGCGAAACCCAGTATAAAGGCTAGCCACTTAACCAAAAATGACATTCCTAGGTGTTCTGTATCATTATCTAAGTGAGTAAATTCCACAAAGTCTGAGTGCAGCGCCGAGACTACCCAAAAATACAAAAACAAAACAGAGGTAGACACAATCATCAGCCTGTAGCGGTTCCATAGGAAACCCAGCGCCGTTAATCTAAAGATATTTTTAAACATTTAACCGAACCAACTTAGGCCTAACAAAGCCAGCAGCGCAAGAACGCCTTTTTCTTTTATTTCGCCTTTTATCTTGCCTTCTTCCTCTTGCACTACGATCTCTAAGTCGTCGGCACTAAAATCGGCGGCGGTTCTGCCTGCTAGCAGGATACGAGTTTTGGCCCGGGCAATCGCTTTTTCCCGAAGCCTGCCTCTGTACTTCTGCAACCCAGATTTAATCATATCCATAAATACCCAAACTCTCCTTTAAGTACCAACTCTAAATGCCTCTAGACTGGCCCAAGTCCAAGTCCAAGTCCAAGTCCAAGGCCAAGGCCAAGCCCAAAGCCCTAGGACTGCTCTGCTTCCACCGAAGCCTGCACTAGATCTAGCAGCTCTCTTAGAGCCACAGAAATCATGGCAAAGTCAGGCGCTGCGCCACGACGCAAATCTCGCACCATTGACTGCCAGCGGTTAATCAGCGGCTGTTGCTGCACCTGCCAATCCTCAAACGAAGATTGCACATCATTGCCGTCGCCACAAGCGTTTAACAAACAGGCCGTTAGACGGCGGCGCTGGCCTTCCAAGTCGTCCACATAGGACTCCCGGGCAAGATCTTGCCAACGGTTATCTGGCTGCAGGTCTACTATTTTGGACATAAACCAATCCAGGGATAAATACTCCCCCAGAGTGAAGTAAAGTTGCGCCGTCTGTTCTATGGGTTTCTTTTGCTTAATGGCAGTATCTACAATGCCTAGGCTAAGGAAGATACTGTCGGAAGCCGCCAGCCTAGCCCCCAACTCTGGCTCAACCTGCTGGTCTATCAATGCCGCCTTTTCTGCATCCCAAAGTCCAACCCACTCGGCTTGGTCGCGCTTTGGCATATGGTCAATAACCGCCTGCATGGGCTCGGCGAATTGCTCAATAATCAGGCTACAGTCTAAATTAAGTCGTCTATTGCGCAGGAACCAACGAGTTGTGCGGCGCACCAATCGAATCAGCATATGCAGCAGGTCCAGCTGCACAGTGGCGGCCAGTTCTGTGTCGTTCTCAATGTTTTCCCACAGCTTATCGATGCCCAATACATTGATTACCATGGTATAGGCACGAACCACTTCGCCGGCCGATGCACCTGTCGACTCCATCTGTCTAAAGAAGAAGCTAAAGCCCATACGGTCAACTAGGTCATTGGCCAGCTGTGTGGCAATAATTTCATTGCGCAGCTGATGCTCTGCCACAGCTTCGCCATAACGCTCAATGAGCTCTGAGGGGAAACCATTGTGCAAGGATTTTGCCAACCAGGGTTCCGAGAGTAAGTCCGCACCGAGCAACACTTCTTTAAGCATTACCTTGGAATAGCACACCAGCACCGCAATCTCTGGCCTTGTCCACACAGGCTGGTGGCGATTAATACGCTCAGTCAGCTGGTCGTCTGTGGGCAAAAACTCAAGTTCACGGTCCAGTCTGCCGGCCTCTTCAAGCCACAGCATAAAACGCTGATACTCGGCGTGCTGCTGATCACTGCGATGCATGGCCAAGCTGATGGCCTGGGTCTGGCGGGCATTATTATGCAGCACCAACTCACCGACGCTGTCAGTCATAGAGGCGAGGAATACATTGCGCTCTTCCATACCCAGCTGCCCAGCCATAACCTGTTTGTTGAGTAAAATCTTAATATTTACTTCATGGTCTGAACAGTCCACGCCACCGGCGTTATCAATAAAGTCGGTATTGCACAGCCCGCCCCTAAGGCAGAACTCTATGCGCCCACGCTGGGTCATACCTAAGTTGCCACCTTCGCCAACCACAAGGCAGCGCAGTTCTTTACCATTAACCCGCAAGCCATCATTAGCGCGGTCACCCACCTCGGCATTATTCTCCGAGGACGCTTTAACATAGGTGCCAATACCTCCATTCCAAATCAGGTCGACCTGAGACTTGAGTAAGGCAGTCATGAGCTCTGTAGGGCTAACTTCATCTTTGCTTATATCGAATCTCGCCTTGATCTGTGGCGTCAGTTTTAACGACTTGGCCGAACGGGAATACACTGCCCCGCCAGTAGATATTAATGATTTATCGAAGTCATCCCAGGTCGTTCTCGGCGTCTCGAACAGGCGCTTACGCTCTTTAAAGGTAGCCGCAGAATCTGGATTGGGATCGACAAAAATATGTAGATGGTTAAAGGCAGCGACCAGTTGAATGTGCTCGGATAACAGCATGCCATTGCCAAATACGTCACCGCCCATGTCGCCAACACCGACCACCGTGAAGTCTTGCTTTTGGATGTCCATACCGATTTCACGGAAATGGCGCTGCACAGCAACCCAAGCTCCGCGAGCGGTAATACCCATACCTTTGTGGTCATAACCATTGCCGCCACCAGAAGCGAACGCATCACCGAGCCAGAAATTATTGGCTTCAGAAATTTCATTGGCAATATCTGAGAACGTGGCCGTTCCTTTGTCGGCAGCTACTACTAAGTAGGGGTCGTCACCGTCTCTGCGCACAACATCTTGGGGCGGCACTACTTCGCCCTCGATCAGGTTGTCACTAATATCTAGAAGAGCCTGTATATAGAGCATATAACTCGCTATACCCTCCTGTAACCAGGCCTCTCGACCGGCAGCCATAGACGCCTGCTTGGCAACAAACCCGCCTTTGGCACCAGTAGGCACAATCACCGCATTTTTGACTTGCTGAGCCTTCACCAGGCCCAATACCTCTGTACGGTAATCTTCTAGCCGGTCTGACCAACGCAGGCCGCCACGAGCGACTTTGCCGCCGCGCAGATGCACACCCTCGACTCTGGGTGAATAGACAAATATCTCAAATGCGGGTCTGGGTTTGGGTACTAGGGAGATTCTCTGGGAGTCTAATTTGACCGAGATATAGGACTTATGAGTTCCATCGGCAAAGGTCTGGAAGAAGTTAGTTCTTAGAGTAGCCTCAATAACCTCAAGGTAACCGCGAATCACGTTATCTTCACTAATGTTGTCGACCTTATCTAGGGCGACAATAACGTTGTTAACTAGGCCGGCTGAGCGCTCGGAGCGATTGTCACCAGCGTATCTTGGGTCAAAGTAGCTTTTAAACAGTGCCACCAGGTTGCGGGTGATATCCAGATAGCGAGACAGTGTATCGGCTATAAAGTCTTGGCTATAGGAGATACCCAGCTGCTTGAGGTAGCGGGCATACAGGCGCAACATTGCCACTGCACGCCAATCCAATCGAGCACCAATCACCAGCCGGTTAAAGCTGTCGTTCTCTGCATCACCCATCCACACTGTGTTCAATGCTTCTTTAAAGCTGCTCTGCACCGCCGACACGTCGACGTTTACGTCCAGTGAAAACAGCAGGTTAAATTCCTGCATCCAGACATGCTGCTCGCCTTCGGGCTGAATTTTGTAAGGGTGTTCCATCACCACACGAAAACCCAGGTTTTCTAGCATGGGAATCATGTCCGACAGTTCGAGTGGTGCTTCGCGGTGAAATAGCACTAGCTGCAGGTCATTGTTTTCTGCAGCATCCTGGTGCCTCAGCTCAATGGCTAACTGACCGGAATCTTCCATGCGATCGAACAAGTCGATATGAGCCAGCGCATCTCTGGGCCCATAAAGTTCTCGGTAGGCCGAGGGAAAGGCTGTCTTAAAGCGTCGCGCAAGGGCTAAGCCCTGTGCTTCTCCCTCTCCAGCAGCTTTATTACCTTCTTCTAAGGCAGCTTCAGCAAAGCTATCAGCCCAGCCCCTTGTTACCTGCTTAACCAGCTCTTCAAGCTGCTTGCTATTGATGCCGATATGTTTCTTGTTTCTCACCTGATACACAAGGTAGATACGAACCAGCACAGACTCCGGTAAAAACTGCGTGCTGTACTCGTTTTCCACTGAATCAAGCTGCTCGCCAATCACTTGCTGAATTTTCTCCCGTGCACTGGTGCTGAAGTGCTCACGGGGTATATAGACGATACAGCTGACAAATTTATCGAAGGGGTCTGGGTGAATAAACACCCGGGTAGCCCGGCGCTCATAGATTTGCCAAATACCAATAGCGGTTTCAGCTAGGGCTTCGCGGCCTACATGGAATAACTCATCTCGGGGATGAAAGTCCAGAATCGCCATCAACGCCTTGCCGTCATGGCTGTTGGGACTAAAGCCGGAATGCTCCATGACCCAATTAATTTTCTTGCGTAGCAGCGGAATTCGCCGCGGGCTATAAGAGTAGAACTGCGAGGTATAGAGGCCAAGAAAGCGCACCTCACCTATGGGCTGCCCTTGCTCATTAAAACGCTTCACTACTATGTAGTCAGAATAGACGTCACGGTGGACTCGAGATCTGTCTGAGGACTTGGTGACCGCCAACAGATCATCGCTTTGATACAGGGCACTAACACCAGAGCTAAGTTCTTCCATTAACTCCTGACGAGCATCGCGACCGTATTTACGGAATAGTCCACAGCGACTCTCCGGAATCTCACAGAGATACTGTTTACCATCATCAAGTTTGAGGTCAAATTCAACACAGCCGGTAAAGGTAAAGTAACCGTTGTAGATCCAGCGCAGAAATTCTAGAGACTCCTCTAAATCCTCTGACTTAGGCGCGTTTTCTTGCAGCTCAGTAATCAGGCTGTCGACTCTCTGGCGCATGGGGTCAAAGCCATTGACCACCACTTCGACATCATCGAGCACTGCCATTAGCTCCAGATACAGGTCAGGCAGCTCAGCCTCGGAATGACGGTCGACTTCGATGCTTATCAGCGCCTCACGTTGGGCGCCATCGGCGTAATCCTTGTGGGTGCTTTCAATAAGCCCTTGCTCACTGCGAACCGCCCAAACTGGGTTGCTCTGCAATGTGTAGATGTTGAGGCCACGGCGGTTCAGTACTATGCGCAGTGAATCTACCAAAAACGGCATATCACGCTGATTGATATAGATACTGGTGTAGCGGCTAGACCAGCCGTCAGATTCTTGATCTGGGTTAAAAACCCGTACCGCTGCATGACAGCTGTCGGTGGTTTTTGTCGATTCTGTCGATTCGGCGGGCTCAGCCGACCCTAGCGACCCAGCAGACCCAGCCGCACTGGCACTAAAATTAAGTAGCCCCCAGAGACTAAAGAATATATCTTCTGGTGGGCGATTTAAGTAATCAGCATCTGGGTAAAAATGCATGGCACTGACAAGAAACTGCTCGAATTGCCCGGCCTGTAATTTGGTGAGTTGTTTCTTGGCGATACTGTTCAACGACGTAATAAGCTGTGCGCGCTGATCTTTATTTTTTGCATCCATGAGCGGGTTTTGAAACCTTTTTAAGTTTTGTAAGTCTGTAGCATGGTTTTAAATATTTCTTAAATCTAGGGTAACAAATAGCCCTTGGTTTTAGATACAAAAACCTTAATAATTTATGCCATGATAAGTGGCATTATCACTGTCTAAATATAGGCCAAAAAGAGCCACTGAAAAAATATTTGTGCGTTGCGCTGAGACCGATTAAAGTTTACGCCCACGCTACCCCCTGAACCCACATTTTTTGAGGTTACCTTTGCACCAGAATATGAACCAGAATACGCTCCAGGACATCAATCAACTCAAGCACTGGCTGGCCAGCAAGATTGTCGGCCAGGAACATCTTGTCGAGCGCCTTATGGTTGCCTTATTAGCCGACGGCCACCTGCTTGTAGAGGGCGCTCCGGGTCTAGCCAAAACCAAGGCGATTAAAACCCTGTCCGAGGGCCTTGAAGCAGACTTCCATCGAGTCCAATTTACTCCAGATTTGCTGCCCGCCGATATTACCGGTAGCGACATTTACCGACCCCAAGAAGGCACCTTCGAGTTTCAGGCTGGCCCGCTATTTCACAACTTAGTGCTGGCCGATGAAATCAACCGTGCGCCAGCCAAAGTGCAGTCGGCCTTGCTAGAAGCCATGGCCGAGCGGCAGATCTCTGTGGGCAAAAACACCTATCAGCTGCCCGAGCTATTTTTGGTCATGGCGACTCAGAACCCTATCGAACAAGAAGGAACCTACCCGCTGCCAGAAGCGCAGATGGACCGCTTTCTAATGCATATCATGGTCGACTATCCGGCTCCAGAGGCAGAGCGAGCCATTTTGGCCATCTCCCGTCAGGAGGCGCTAAAAGAAAAACAAGCTGGCATCGAGCTACTGACTCAGGAAACTTTGTTCGCGGCACGCAAGCAAGTCCTAGAAGTGCATATGGCCGAGCCGGTCGAGGAATATTTAGTGCAGCTGATTCTTGCCACTCGAAAATCAGAGGCCTATGGCGGTGATCTTGCCCTATGGTTAGATTTTGGCGCCAGCCCCAGAGCCACCATTGCTCTAGATCGCTGCAGTCGCGCACTGGCATGGATGGAGGGTCGAGACTTTGTCACCCCAGACGATATTCGTGCCGTCGCCCATGACGTACTGCGCCATCGCTTGATTCTGAGCTTTGAAGCCGAAGCCTCGGGTATTACCGCCAATCAGGTTATAGATACATTATTAGCCACGGTGCCTTCAGCCTAACGGCAGACTATTAATGAATCAGACAGACGACAATCATCCAGCGATTGCTAGCCTTAGCGACATGGTCAAGCTGCGCCATGGCGCAAGCAAGCTGACCGGATTCCCTAAGATTCAAGCGCGGCAAATGTTGGCCGGAGGGCACAAATCCCGCTTTCGTGGCCGTGGTATGGACTTTGACCAGGTGCGTCTCTACCAACCCGGTGACGACGTGCGCAGTATCGACTGGCGAGTGACTGCCCGCACACAGATACCTCATACCAAGATATTTAGCGAAGAGCGCGAGCGCCCTATTCTGGTCATTAGTGACCTGCGCAGCTCAATGTTCTTTGGCAGCCAGCGCCTTAAATCTGTGGTCGCCTGTGAAATATCTGCCGCCTTAGCCTGGGCTGGCCTGGCCGCCAATGACCGCGCCGGAGGCCTTATTTTTGGGGCCCAGCAGCAGACCGACGTCAAAGCTCGCCGCAGCCATCACGCAGTACTGCAGTTTATTCACGGCCTAAAAGAATTTAGCGGCGCCCTTTTAAAGCCCCAGCCCGATCGCTATAGCCTTGCTGAGTTACTCGAAGAATCTCGACGCTTTATTATGCCCGGCAGTACCGTTTTTATTGTCAGCGATTTTCATGATGTGAATGCCAGCTGTGAACGGCATCTATTTGAACTGGCTCGCCATGCCAATCTTAACTTCTGCCATGTCTTCGACGACATTGAAACAGAACTACCACCGCCCTCTTTATACGCGGTCACCGACGGCCAACAACAAACCATGCTCGATACCAGTAGCCGAAAAGTACGCCAGCGCTTTGTCGATGCCTTTGTTGAACGTGAGCAGCTTTTACGCAAACTTAGCGAACAGCTCTCAGCCGGTTTACTACCCTTTAACACCTCCGACAATGTGATGTCTGTGCTAGCTCGCGCCTATGGTAAGCGTCGCAGTTCATCTAGAGGCCCTTCGCAAAAAGTAGTTTCGCAAAAAGCAGTTTCACAAAAAGCAGCTCCGCAGAATGGAGCCCGGTAAGCCATGAACCCGAATGATCCACTGGCCGACCTGGCCGATATCCACCTACCCAATAGCATATCGGCATGGCCCCTTGCGCCCGGCTGGTGGGTATTGATCATTCTTGCCTGTGCCGGATTAGTCGCACTGTTTAAGCTCTGGTCCAAATGGCACGCCTCGAGACTCTATCGTCGTCAAGCGCTAGCGCAGCTTAATAGTATTGAGGCCAGTAACAATAAAATCAGTAGCAATAGCCAGCTAGTTGCCACCCTAGAGCTGCTTAAACAGACTGCCAATACAGCCTACCCCGACCAACACTTTGGCAGCCTTGGTATCGCCGAATTCAAAGTCTTTTTACAAAAGAGCTGCTCAGAGGCTGCATTTGAAAAAGTCCCAGACAATCTTGAGGCCACGCTCTATTCCAAATCAGTCGAGTTTGACTCGTTAATGACTGAACACTTTATGGCCAGCGCCAAGACTTGGATCGCCAAACATGTTGCCGAGCACAAATTAGAGTATCAGGCTCCATGCTAAATCTACTCTGGCCCTGGGCACTGGCACTGGCTCCCTTACCCTTTATCTATCGTTGGTGGCGCAGCCCAGCCGAAACTCATGTTCGTGCTCTACGTGCGCCACTGCTCGCCAGCGCCGCTGAAGGCCAAAGTGCATCTGGTACCGGTAGCCAATGGTTGAGCCGGCTCATACTATTACTACTTAGCCTCTGCTGGTTGGCTACAGTCGCGGCCCTGTCCCGGCCCCTGTGGATAGGCGAACCCGTTGCACTGCCCACCAATGGCCGCGACATTCTGCTGGCCGTCGATATCTCCGGCAGTATGGAACGGGACGACATGCAACTTAACGGCCGACAGGTCAATCGCCTAGTTGCCGTTAAATCTGTAGTGGGCGATTTTGTGATCGAGCGTCAAGGCGACCGGCTTGGCCTTATTCTCTTTGGCGAAAAAGCCTACCTACAAACCCCGCTCACCTTTGACCGCCTGACCATGCAATCTCTGTTAGAGGAAGCTCAGATTGGTTTCGCTGGTACTAATGGCACGGCCATTGGCGATGCAATTGGGCTCGCTGTCAAACGTCTGCAAGATCGCCCAGAGCACCATCGGGTTGTGATTCTATTGACCGACGGCGCTAATAATGCCGGTGAGCTTGAGCCCCTTAAAGCCGCCGACCTAGCCCAACGAGCTAATGTCAAAATCTACACCATTGGTATTGGCGCCGAGGTACAGGAAACCTGGGGCCTATTTGGCAAGCGCGTGACCAACCCCAGCGCCGACCTAGACGAAGCCACATTGACCAGCATTGCGCAAATGACCGGCGGGCAGTTTTTTCGTGCTCGAGACCCGGAAGAGTTAAAAGCCATTTACGCCGAACTCAATCGTTTAGAACCCCTAGAGCAGGACGCAGAAACCATTCGTCCCGTCGCCACATTGTTTCATTGGCCACTGGGAATTGCTCTCGCACTCAGCCTATTAATCGCGGTGCTGCGCTTGAACAGCACTAGAAAAGGAGGCACTAATGACTGACTTGTTAACCAATCTAGACGCCTTTCATTTTCTGCGACCCTGGTGGTTTGCCGCTCTGATTCCAGCCCTACTGCTGCTCGTTCTCTACCAGTGGCGCAAGCGCAGTGCCGGTAATTGGGAACAAATTATTAACCCCGCACTGCTGCCCTATTTAATGCAGGGCGAAGAGACTAATAGCCGCCGTAGCGGCTGGTTACTAACAGGTCTTGGAATTGTATGGCTAATCAGCTGCATCAGTCTTGCAGGGCCAACTTGGCAACAGCTGCCCCAGCCGGTCCATAAACAAGATAGCGCCTTAGTTCTGGTATTTGACCTGTCGCCGTCCATGCTCGTGGCCGATGTAACACCGAGTCGGCTGATACGGGCACGCTACAAGTTAATTGATATTTTGAAAAACCGACAAGAAGGCTATGTAGGCCTAGTTGTTTATGGCGGCGAAGCTCACAAGGTCTCACCCCTCACCGAAGACAGCAATACAATTATCAGCTTAGTCCCCGTGTTGCACCCGACCCTACTCCCCGAATATGGCAGCAACATCGAAGATGCCATAGAAACAGCCATTGAACTGGCCAGTAATGGCGGCTACGAACAGGCCGACATATTACTCATCACCGACGGCGTAGCTAGAGCCGCCTTTGGTGATATCCAAAACATGATCGCCCAGGCCGGCAAATATCGCCTCTCGATTCTTGGAGTGGGCACCAGTGAGGGCGCTCCCATCCCCCTGGGCAACGGTGGTTTTGTCAAAGACCGCAGCGGCAATATCATGATCCCCAAACTGGACTCTGCTTCACTACAAATGCTGGCCAGTAATACTGGTGGTGTTTATCGCAGCATAAGCTCCGATGATTCAGATATAGACGCCCTACTGCAGACAACTGAGCAGCTGTTCCCCGACGCCACCAGAGAGCTAGATCGCTCTTTTGACCTCTGGGATGATCAGGGCTTTTGGCTGGTTATCTTACTGCTACCAGCCTTACTCGTTAGCTTTCGCAAAGGCTCAGTAGTATTGGTGTTAGTACTGCCATTACTCAGCGTTTCCGAACCAGTCACCGCGTCCCTATGGCAAGACCTGTGGCAAAACCCAGACCAGCAAGGCATACAAGCCTTAGATGCGGGAGACGCCGAAGCAGCCCAAGCCCTGTTCGACGACAGCCAATGGCGTGGCAGTGCCGCCTATCGTGCCGGTGATTACAGCAGCGCCATCGACGACTTTATCGACAGCGACAGCCCCGACGCCCATTACAATCGTGGTAATGCCCTAGCTAAATCTGGTGACCTCGAGGCAGCCATCGAGGCCTATGATCGAGCCCTAGCATTACAGCCAGATATGCAAGACGCCCAGAGCAATCGTGACCTTGTCGAAAAATTAAAACAGCAGCAAGAAGAGCAAAAAGACCAGGACGAAGATTCCTCTGACGACTCCTCTGAAAAAAACAAAGATCAACAATCTGAAGATAGCCAGCAGAATCAAGACCAAGACGGCGACGCACAACCCAAAGATGGCAAGCCCGAAGACAGCAAGCCACAAGACAAAAAGTCCGACGCCGAAAAAGAGCAGGAAGCAAAAGAGCAAGAGCAGCGCGAGAAGGAAAAAGAGCAGCGCGAGAGAGAGCAAAAAGAAGAACAGAAAGAAGAGCAGAAAGAAGAACAGCAGGCCCAAGAAACCCCTGCAGAACAAGAACTCAGCGAAGAAGAAAAACAAAACCAACAAGAAATTGAACAGATGTTACGTCGCGTGCCCGATGACCCAGGTGGCCTGCTACGCCAAAAATTCCGCTACCAGTCGCGACAGCGCGCACTGGAGCAACGACGACCCAAACCACCCAATGATCAAGAGCGCTGGTAAATGAATCGACCCTACTTAAACACTGTCATATCGATATTGCTGTTCGCCATCTGCGCCACAAGCTGGGCAGACCTAACGGCAAAAGTTGACCGCACCACTTTATACACCGATGAAACCCTACAGTTTGTCATGCGCTACAACGGACAAGCCATCACCTCAGAACCAGACTTTAGCCCCCTAAAAAAAGACTTCGATATTCTCAGTAATAATCGCCAACAACAGTACTCATGGGTGAACGGCAAAGCCCAGTCTTACACCGACTGGAACATGGTACTGATGCCCAAACGCACCGGTGTTATTTTGATCCCATCGATCAGCTTTAAAAAAGACGTCAGTAATGCCCTAGAAATAACCGTGCGCACCGCCAACAAAATAACCGCCGGAGCCGGCAAACAACCCGTCTACACCGAGACATTAATAGACAAAGACGCGGTGTATATCCAAGAACAAATTGTTCTCACCCAACGTCTCTACACATCAGTGCAACTGCAAGACCTAACATTGTCTGAATTAGACGTACCAGATGCCATAGTGCAACGCATTGGAGAAACCCAATTTCAAAAAGTGATCAATGGCCGCAACTACCTAATCATCGAAGTCACCTATGCCCTATTCCCTCAGGTCAATGGCAAACTCGACATCCCCGCCCTACGTTTTGGGGCCTTTGAAAATAATGTCAGCCGCCAGTTTGGCGCGTTTTCTAGTCGCGGCAAACAGCTGTTCCGCAACACCCAAGCCAAAACAATCGACGTCATGGCCAAGCCCGCCCACATTCCAATCGACCAGTGGATGCCCAGCAGCAAAGTCGAGCTTAAAGAACAGTGGAGCAGTGACTTCGACAGCCTCACCGTCGGCGAACCCATAACCCGCTCTATCCAAATTACCGCCCAGGGACTCACCGGCGCACAGATTCAGCCAACCACAATCGCCGACAATGGCAACTATAAAGCCTACCCAGACCAACCAAAAATTGAAGAACAAGCCACCGCAACAGGCATTGTTGGCGTACGCACCGAAACCGTTGCCATAGTACCCAACGAAGCCGGCGAGCTAATATTGCCCGCTATCGAAGTCCGCTGGTGGGACACCAAAAACCAACGCATGCAAACCACGAGCCTAGCCGCAAAAACATTGCAAGTTAACCCAGCTGCAGCAAACAGCCCCTCACCCCAGCTGTCAGCACAGTCACAAAGCCAACCATTAGCCCTGACTCCCCTAATCTTAAACACCGAAAAAGCCGAGCCATCGAGCCTAATAAAATGGTCCCTAGCATTTAACGCATTGCTACTAGCTGCATTAGTGGCCCTGTTTGTCACCCAACGCGCCCGACCTAAATCAGCCGCAAAAGATTCAACACCCACCAACAGTGCACACCTGAATCTAAAACAAAAACTAAAGGCAATTGAAACTCAAGCTCGACAAAATAACCTACTAGGCATGCGTGATGGCATTTTAGACTGGGGCAAAACAATGTTTCCCGATAGCCCACCAGTAACCCTAAAGCAGCTGGCAGAGTTGTTAGGTGATGACCAATTGAACAAAGAATTTGAAGACCTGGATCGTAAGCTGTATCGAGGTGATAGCTCAGCAAGCACCTTAGACACCAAAACCTTAATCAAGAAACTTAAGACCCTATCAGCCACAGGTGGATCAACATCGCAAAAGTCGCCAAAGGGCCAACCGCTAAAGCCGCTATACCCTGAGGGGAAATAAGCGCAAGGTACGCCGATACCTCAACCAATCACCAAGCGCAGCGACCAGCTGCCTAACGCCATCTCTCGCCAGCCGAATGACAGCCATAGTTAATTGACTCATCGATGGCGATCTAAATTACCTTGATGGAGGGGCAACTTACCCCTACCCAGGGCTAACTTACCTCAACCGAGGGGCAACTTGCCCCAACCGAGAGCTAACTTACCCCAATAGAGGGCTAACTTACCCCAACCGAGGGCTAACTTACCCCAACCGAGAGGCAGCTTGCCCCAACCGAGGGCTAACTTACCTCAACCGAGGGGCAGCTTGCCCCTATCGAGGGCTAACTTACCCCAACCGAGGGGCACCTCAGGGCAATGCCAGATAAAAATTTCTAGCAGCAAGGTCTTCCGATACTGCCGCTTGAGTAAACTCCCAAGACGAGCCCTTGTTGCGACTCTCCGTTAGTACACTCCATCTGTACACCCCATCAGTACTTTTCAACAATCAAAAAAACCAAACGCCTCCGTCTAGAACCTCGCTCCGATGCTGAGGCTTACCTACCCTTACCCCCTTTCAAAACCGTGGCCAGCATGGATGCTGGCCCCGAGACTCCACGGATGTATTCACGTCGTGTTTTGAAAGGGGGTAAGGGTAGGTAAGCCGCCCAAGCGCTCCGAACATGGAACTCTGCCATTCCCCAAGAAACACTTTTCTTACGAGATAACAGAACGAGAACACCGCATGACAATCTAGGGGGGGGCGAAAAAGAGGGCAAAAAAAGGAGGCCATAAGGCCTCCTGAAATAGGGTTAAATACTGTCCAGACGGAACGTGCTAACGGATATTAGCACCCCAGAACATCATGTCTGGTCGCCTGGACATCAGAACGGATCGTGCAAGATCGGCGAACTGATAACTAAAGAGTAGTCCATAGAATCGCCCTTTGCCTACGACAGCACGAGATAAGCAAACTACCCCTTAATTACTGAGACTTAGAGACGATTTCGTGCAAATCTTTCACCAAATTTGGCTCATTAGCAATGTTCTGCAACGCATCCCTCATGTGCTGGCGATTAGGTTCAGGGAACTTCTTCCACTTAGTTAAAGGCGTCACCAACCTAGCAGCAATCTGCGGATTAACCGTATTCAAAGCCAAAATTTGTTGGGTCAAAAACTCATAACCAGAACCATCCGCGTTATGGAAATTAACCAAATTAGCATTAGCAAAAGCACCAATCAGGCTGCGAATCTTATTCGGATTACTCATACTAAACGCCGAGTGATCAAGTAACGACTTAACCCGCGCCAAACCATCAGGCTGACCATTCGCCGCCTGAACCTGAAGCCACAAATTCATCACCAGCGCCTCATCACGATACTCCGCCTCAAACAGAGCCAAAGCCTTAGCCGCGTAATCCCCTGCAGCCGGACTATTCACTAAACAACTAAGCGCCGCCGCCTCATCCGTCATATTGTCCGCATTTTGGAACTGCGCCCAAGCCAACTCAGCACCAGTACCCACAAGCATCAAATAACCCAAAGCCGCATTTTTCAAACTACGACCACCCACCTGCTCAACATTCGGCGCGTAAGCTTGTTGTTTATCATGACGCTGATAAATACCTTCCAACTCCGACGCCAAACAACCCGCCAAAGCCTCCCGCAAAAAAGACCTAGCATCATGAATCGCATCAGCATGAATCACCTCAGCCTCCTCATGGAGCAACGCCTCAGAAGGCAACTGCAACATAAGAGCCACCATAGCTGGGTCGAGAGACGAGTCAGACAGCAACGCCTTATAGGCCTCAACCAACTGACCGTCGAGAACCATAGGGCGCTCGTGCAAACTGTCGTGCATAAGCTGATTCAAAACCGACAGGCTCAGCGCCTGGCTGGCATCCCAACGGTTAAACCCATCACTGTCATTAGCCATCAAATGGGCCAGCTGTTCAGTGCTATAGGGATAGTCCAATTTCACCGGCGCGGACAGACCGCGCAATAAAGATGGCACTGGTTGCTCATGAATATTTTCGATCACCAGCTGCTGGCTGGCCTCAGTCATTTCAAACATCATCTCAGTGTCGCCCGCGGCATTGAGCACCAAATCTGAACCATCGGCAGCCACTAAACCAAGCTTAACCGGAATCAAAAACGGCAGCTTCTCAGTCTGCCCTGGGGTCGCCGGGCAGCTCTGTTCAAAGTTAAGGGTATAAGTCTTAGCAGTAGCGTCATAGTCAGAACGCACTTTTAATACAGGCGTACCCGACTGCTTGTACCAGCGACGGAACTGAGTCAAATCACGACCACTGGCGTCTTCCATAGCACTGACAAATTCTTCGATAGTTACCGCTTCGCCATCGTGGCGATCGAAGTAAAGATCACTGCCCTTACGGAAAGTTTCGCCACCTAACAGGCTGTGATACATGCGCACAATCTCAGAGCCCTTTTCATACACAGTAACCGTATAAAAATTATTAATTTCCATATAGGAGTCTGGCTGAACCTGATGAGACATAGGCCCGCCGTCTTCGGCAAACTGATGGGTACGCAGGTAAGCCACATCTTCGATACGCTTGACCGTAGGCGAGTTCATGTCAGACGAAAACTGGGAATCACGGAATACCGTGAAGCCCTCTTTTAAACTTAGCTGAAACCAGTCACGAACATTGACACGGTTGCCAGACCAGTTGTGGAAATACTCATGAGCAACGATACCCTCAACGCGCAAAAACGATGCGTCGGTAGTAGTCTTTGGGTTGGCCAATACTGCTGAGGTGTTAAATATATTGAGGCCCTTGTTTTCCATGGCGCCCATATTGAAATCATCGACGGCGACAATCATAAAGATATCTAAGTCGTACTCACGGCCATAGGTCTCTTCGTCCCAGCGCATAGAATTCTTGAGCGACAACATAGCGTGGGCGCATTTATCTAGGTCTTTTTCTTCAACAAAAATTTGTAGAGGAATTTGTCGGCCCGACATGGTGGTGAAGCTGTCTTCAACTATGCTCAATGTCCCAGCCACCAGCGCAAACAAATGCGACGGCTTTTTAAACGGGTCATGCCAGGTGACTGTATGACGGCCACCGTCTAAGTCTGCTCTGGCAATGGCATTACCATTAGATAGCAGCACTGGGTACGTTGCCTTGTCGGCAATAATCTTAACCGTAAACACCGACATAATATCTGGGCGATCAGGGAAGAAAGTGATGCGTCTAAAACCCTCTGCTTCGCACTGGGTACAGTACATAGTTCGCGAACGGTAAAGCCCCATCATCGAGGTATTTAACTGCGGTTGAATCAGCACTTCTGAGCTGATAACGCAGCTGTCAGGAAGGCTATGCAATGTCAGTATATTGTCGGCCAATGTGTAAGCACTGGCATCTAGGCGCTCGCCATCTATGGCAATCCACTGCAGCTGCACATCGCCTTTGCTGTTCAATTCTAATGAGCCAGCTTGATCCGTACTGGCTGGGTTTCGCCTTACCGCTAGGCTGGTGGTGACGCGAGTGTGCTCGTCACCAAGATCAAACACTAGGTCTGTGGTGTCTACCAAAAAGGGAGAAACCAGATAATCCTTTAAATAAATAGTCTGCGGTAATGCGTCTTTCACTAGTAAGGTCCTTAAATTAATTAATTGAAAACTGAACGTTGTAGGCAGTGTATTTTCGAATATTGATCACGCCAGTATCGAGAATAAGGTACTGCCCTTTAATACCCTTTAACACACCCTCAACTAAGGGTTGTTTATCGAGATTAAAGCTCTTTACCTTTTCCGGAAACTCATGCACTGGGAAACTGATTTCTGTGGTGGTCTCGTTGTAGAGACGCTGTAGTGCTTGCAATCCAAACTCCTGCTCAAGCAATTCTAGACCAGATTCTGACTTGGCGAGCAATTCATCGCGAACGACAGCCAAATCAACTGGCTCGGCATTACCTTTAAGCATTTTCTGCCAGCTGGTTTTGTCCGCCACATGCTCGCGAATACAGTCTTCGATTAGCCCCGCCTGATAGCGAGTCTGCACTCTAAAAATTGGCAGCCCCTGGGTCGCGCCCTGATCGATCCAGCGAGTTGGTAGCTGAGTCCCTCGGGTGATTCCAACCTTAACGCCCGAGCTATTTGCCAGATAGACAAAGTGATCGGTAAAACAATACTTCTCACCCCAGGCCGGGTCGCGACAGGTGCCATGGTGAAAATGGCATCGCTCTGGGCTCATGATGCAGGTGTCACATTGGGGGAGTTTGATAAAACAGGGGTAACAGAACCCCTGACTAAAACTTTTCTTGGAACGGCGGCCACAGTGAACGCAGTGAATATCACCTATATGCTCAATGGCGATAGTCTTGCCTATAGCTTCGTTAAGCGGGATTCGTAGGTCGTCTAGAGGCAGCTGATACTCAACGTTGCCCAATTTATCCCCAGCGGTGTCATGAAGAGAAACGTCCATTTTGGACAGATGGCCAGAGGCTTGCATCTAATTATTCCTTCCACTTTAAAGGTTGTTGTTGATTCTCAGGTGCCGGAGCCGGAGGCTCACAGGCAGTCGTTTTTGGCGGTACATAACCAGTGCGTTGCTCTGCTGGCCTACTCTCGTCATAGGCGATCACGGCCTGTATGCAGAGTTCTTTTTGGCCATCGAGCAGGGCGCGCCCATCGGGCCACTTACCCACTTCAATCGCTCGCTTGAGGCTTTCATAAACCTGAGGCGTAATACTGTCGAGTAACTGTCGTAAATCCATTATTAACCACTCTCTACTAAATACTTCACTTAAGACTTCACTTAAATTTAGCTACGTTTTGCCGCCGCTATCGAACCAAAAACCAAACCCAGCAGCATGCCTATCAGCAGACCACCCACATGGGCGCCATTGGCTACGCCAACCCCGAGCACTACTTCCAAGATGCCGGTCATACCCACCAATAGCCAAACCAGCATAAAGCCCAAGATTCCCGGCGGGAGCTGCAGTAAAGGCTGTGGCACAAATCTACCTTTGATCCAGATATAGCCCAGCAGTGCATACACCACCCCCGACATACCGCCAAAGTTACCCGAGCCCTGCCAGCCATACTGAATCATATTGGAGACTGCACCAGTTGCAAAAACCAACAGCACCAGATGCAATGAACCATAGAGCCGCTCGATACGCGCCCCGAGCATGGCCAACCACAGGCAATTAAATATCAGGTGCATAAGACCAAAATGCAGAAATATAGGGGTAATAAGTCGCCAGTACTGGCCATCGGCCAAACCACCAGCCATTAGTGTTCTAGCAATAGGAAAGGCGAAGCTAGCCAATGCAGCCCCGATCAAGCAAGCGAGTAGTAATATTGAAACCGCGGGATGACCCTTGGCGGCAATCAACCATCTGGCGTTATTCGTCATAATGAAGCCCTAATCAGATGTTTTCTTTACGCCCAAGCGGCTGCCCCAGCCCAATTTGGAACGACAAACACCATAAAAGTTATTATCTTTTGGGTGAATGAGCAGAATATCGTTGTCATGCTTTTGGATGGTAATCACATCACCAGGTTCGGTGACAAAATCGTTGTGGCCATCGCAGGTAATCAGTGGGTGCAGTTCATTTCTAGAGCTGACTCTAATTTCTATTTTGGCGTTGCCTTGCAACACAATAGGCCTGCTATTAAGAGTGTGGGGGTTTAAAGGCACTACCACCATGGCGTCTAACTCAGGAAACAGTAGTGGGCCACCGGCACTGAGTGCATAGGCGGTTGAGCCTGTTGGCGTGGCGACAATCAAACCGTCAGAGCGCTGACTGTAGACAAACTCGCCATCCACATAGAGCTCAAAAGACATCATGCGTACCGACATGCCAGGGTGCATCACAATATCGTTGACCGCTGTACCCGTGCCAATTTCAACCCCATTACGGGTGACTGTGGTTTCCAGCAAAAAGCGTTTGGTCTGCTTGTACTCGCCCTGTAATACGGGCCAAACCCGCTCTTCAATTTCGTCGGGAGAAATGTCGGTCAAAAAGCCCAGTCGCCCTCTATTAATACCCAGCAAGGGAATACCGGAGACGGCCATTTTACGGCAGGCACTCAACATACTGCCATCACCACCCACCACAATGCCAAGGTCAATGGCGCCCGGAAACTCATCGATGGGCAGAACCTTATCAATGGGCCAGTCTACTAAACTGGCGGCCTGCTCTTCGTAAACAACCTCGCGGCCCTGTGCCAGCAGAAACGTTTCCAACTTTTGCAGAGACTCCTTAACCTCAGGTACGGTCAGGCTGCCGAGTAATCCAATACGCTGAAAATGGGACATATTGTGCTTCTTATAAAAGTGTATTGGCAATTATACAGACTGTGGCTAGAATTCACGCAATTTCAGGCATAATATCGCTACTCAAAGTAGCGCTAAAGAAAGCAGCGTCAAAGAAAGTAGCGCTAAAGAAAGCAGCGTCAAAGAAAGTAGCGCTAAAGAAAGCAGCGCTTAACAGAATAGCCCCAAACAAACTGGTGGATAAATTATGGATACAGCCCAGAAAAGTATTGTGCTCATCGGCATGCCTGGTGCAGGCAAGAGTACCGTTGGTATTCTTCTCGCCAAAGAGCTGGGCCTCGACTTTATCGACACCGATGTGAGTATTCAGGTTCAGCAGGGTAAAACCTTGCAGCAGATCAGCGATGAGTCTGGCTATATGGCAGTGCGTGACTGCGAAGAGCAGGTCTTGTTGAACGAAGATATTGCGGGCAAAGTCGTCGCCACTGGCGGTAGCGCGGTGTATTCAGAGGCCGGTATGGCTAGATTAAACGCTAATGCTACTCTCATCTTTTTGGACGTGTCACTGCCTGTGCTGAAAGCACGGGTAAGCAACTTCAATAGCCGCGGCATTGCCCGCCGTCCGGACCAGAGTTTTGATGATTTATTTACAGAGCGAAGCGCCCTGTATCAACAGTATGGGGACATTACCATCGACTGCAGTCACCTCAGTATTGATGAGGCGCTGCAGGCTATAGTTGCTGCTGTGATTTCAGCTTAGGAGCGCTTTTAAACTAACTGCCCAGAGCGCTGTGAAACTAAAGGCCCAGAGCGCTTCTTAACTAACTGCCCAGAGCGCTGCGAAACTAAAAGCCCAGAGCGCTTCTTAACTAAAGGCCTATAGCGCTGTGACACTAAAGGCCTAGGACGCTCTACTTCAATACCGACAAGATCGAACTGCTCAGGTAACCGATATTACTTGAGTTAATACCCGCCAAATTCACTCGACTCGACGACACAATATAGATACCAAACTCATTGCGCAGCTGGTCTAGTTGGTCTGTGTTAAGCCCCAAAAATGAGAACATGCCCTTCTGCTGCTGCACATGGCTAAAGTCGACGCCCGCAGCATTGTTCTGAATACTATCGGTAAGCAGAGTACGCATAGACTGAATTCTGCTGCGCACTTCGGTCAACTCAGTTTCCCAATTGGCCCTTAAGGCAGCATCACCCAGAATCAAAGACACTATTAGAGCACCGTGAGCTGGTGGCATTGAGTAGATCTGCCGCGCCACAGACATGGCCTGAGAGGCCACGATATCTGCCTGCTTGGCGTTCTCTGCGATAAAAGTAATAGAGCCCGTACGCTCGCGATAGAGACCAAAGTTTTTGGAACATGAAGAGGCAACCAGCAACTCTGGCAACCTATCTGCCATCATGCGTAATCCGTAGGCATCTTCATCAAGACCATCACCCAGGCCCTGGTAGGCGGTATCTATAAAGGGAATAAAGCCCCTCTCTAGAGCAAGATCGGCAATCAGATCCCATTGGGCATGGGTTAAATCTGCACCGGTCGGGTTATGACAGCAACCGTGCAAAAGCACCATGTCGCCAGCGGGAACCTGTCTCAGGGTCTCCATCATGGCGTCAGCGTTGATCTGCTTTGTATCTCGATCGTAATAAGGGTATTCCTTAATCTCAAACCCAGCACTGCCCAGCAGGGGAATATGGTTGGGCCAAGTAGGTACGCCTACCCAGAGTTTCGACTCGGGCCGGGCTCGCTGAATGACTTCAGCGCCCACACGCAGAGCACCAGAACCGCCAGGAGCCTGAATAGTTTTCACCCGCCCGGAGCTGAGAATGCTGTGCTCTGGGCCAAATAGCAGTTCGAGCATGTGCTGGTTATAGCCGGGGTCGCCGGCAATACCCTGATAGGATTTAGTGGTTTCAAGCTGCATCAACTGCGCTTCGGCTTCTTTAACTGAGGCCATCACTGGAGTGTGACCCTGATCATTCATATAGACACCCACCCCCAAATCTATTTTAGTGGTGCGATCGTCTGCTCTAAAGGCAGCCATTAAACCCAAAATGGGGTCCATTGCGACGGGCTTCAAACTCTCAAACATGATGGTTTCCTGATATTAAATTGAAGGCTAGGGCTATTTTTTTGCAGACGTTATTCTACTACGAATTATTGTGCCTTTTTAATCGTTGTTAAGGATTTTTAGCCATTTGCGTTAAGAAAGGCCATAACTGAGTTATTAAACAGCTCAGGTTTCTCTGCGTGCAGCCAATGACCGACCCCATCCATCACCTGTAATTCTGATGCAGGGAACAGCTTTTTGATCAGGGGATAGTGTTTTTCTTGGATATAGGCCGATAGTTCGCCCTTGATAAATAGTACTGGCCCGGAAAATGAACCCACCTGGGGTGCTGCAACTAGGCTGCTACTGTAATTAGCCACAATAGACTTAACATTCAGTTTCAGGCGAAAGCTGCCATCATCGGTACGTTGCAGGTTTTTTAATATAAAGGCTCTGGTGGCGGTATCGGCAATATAGTCGCTCAGCAGCTGATCTGCGGCCTTGCGGCTGTCGATCCTAGCGCTATCTAATGCCCGTAGCCCATCAACCACATGGCTGTTGCTCTGGGGGTAATTAACTGGCGCTATATCTGCCACCACTAGACTGCTGAGTCTGTCCGGACAGGTCAACGCTACCTCCATGCCCAGTTTGCCGCCAAGGGAATGGCCTATAAGATGGGCCTTGGCTAAGTCCAAGTCATCCATTAACTCGACAATGTCGGCCGCCATAAGGGCAAGGTCCATGGCGTCTTCATGGGGTGAGTTCCCATGATTACGCAGGTCTACCGAGATCACCCGATAGTTTGGCACCAGCTCTCTCGCCAGACTGCCCAGATTACTCAGAGAGCCAAACATACCATGCATCAAAATAACTGGTGGGCCAGAGCCTTGATCTGTATGGTTTAACTTCATTGGTTTCTCTTATTGCTTCTTTCTTTTACTAGTTCTATTACTAGCGCTCTTTTTAGATCTCTTACTAGCACTCTGTCTAGCTCTCTTATTGCTTCTCTTACAGTCTCTCTATTAACAACTATTTAGCAGCAAGGGCACGATTACGGTATTTTTCTTTGTTCTTGCGACCCTGCTCATAGAGCTTGGGGCGCAGTCTGCGGCGCAGACCAGGGAACAAATAGCTCAGCATGGTCATTCTGCCACCAAAGGTTGGCATAGAAATCTCAATCTCACGGCCCTCTGCAATCTCAATCACTGCGTCTGCTACCTGCTCCGCTGAACTCATAGGCTGGGAGAAGACAATATCTTCTACCTGATCAATCTCATCCATAATAAAGCCAGTGTCTATAGGGCCTGGCGACACTACGCCGACATTAATCTTGGCATCTTTTACTTCATCGGCAAGGGCGTAAGCGAACGCTCGTAGGCCAGCTTTGGTACCGGAATAAGTGGCAGCACCCTGTAACGGTGCGCGACCAGCCAGAGAACCGACCATCACAATGGCTCCAGAGCCTGCGCGACGCAAAAAGGGAATCGCGGCACAAGAAAGCACCATGGGTGCGCGCAAATTGATATCCACCATCGCTGCAACATCGGCTGGACTGACCGTTTCCAGGTTGCCACGAGAATGCATACCGGCATTATTAATTACAACATGCACCTGACCAAATTTGGCCTCTGCTTTTTTGAGCAACTTTAGACATTCTTCTGTACTGGCAACGTCCATAGCAACGGTCAGTACTTCGCAGCCATTACCACGCAACTCTTTGGCTATGTTGTTAAGCCCAGTGCGGCCGCGAGCAACCAATACTAGCTTGGCTTTATGGGCAGCAAAGGCACGGGCACAGGCTGCGCCAACTCCAGCAGAAGCACCTGTGATAACAACGGTTTTTCCCTCAAAACTTCTGTTCATTTTGTCACCTAGTTTTTATTATTATTGGCTCTTCAGCAGATCGCTGAGAGCATTTGTGAGCAGAGGATACTGGAACTTAAATCCACTGTCTTGAACTTTACGTGGAATAACCTGCTGGCCTTGCAGTAGTAACTCCTCTCCCATCTGCCCAAACAGGATTTTAACCATGAACGCGGGCATAGGGAAAATGGCTGGACGACCCAATGCCGCCCCCAACTGTTTGGTAAATTCAGTGTTGCGCACGGGATTCGGCGCTGTGGCATTGACTGGCCCTGCCAAGCTACCATCATCGAGACAGTGACAAATCAGTGCGACCATATCGTCGATATGTATCCAGGGCATCCATTGCTGGCCATCGCCTATGGGCCCGCCCAACGCGAGCTTAAACGGCGGTAGCATCTTGGCCAGCGCCCCCTCTTTGCCTAGGACTATGCCGGTGCGCAGATAGACAATTCTGGCACCCAGAGACTGGAACTGCGCGGCACTCTGCTCCCAGCGTTTACACAGCTGGTGAGAAAAGTTATCGACACAGGCGCCTGTCTCATCAACAGGCATGTCCTGGCCATTACCCGCTCCATAAAACCCAATGGCCGAGCCACTCAGCAGCACCTTGGGCTTTTGCTCACGGGCGGCAAAAAATCGGTACAGGGCATCTGTTGTCCCTGTGCGACTGTCTATGAATTTTTTCTTGCGGGGCTCGGTCCAGCGCCCTGCGGCTAGGGGCTCACCCGCCAAATTAATCACAGCATCGATCTCAGTCTCAGCTGACAGCCCACCTAATGAGCCAATCAGCTCAACAGCTGCCGGCAGTCGCGAGCCTGCGGTGGCGACATTGCGACTGATGACAATCACATGCCAGCCCAGATCTATTAACCGCTGACATAGATGCCTGCCAATAAAGCCTGTGCCACCGGTGATTAGAATCGTTTTCATAGCTTTCTCTGCTCTCTTTGCTCTTTCGGCTTTCTTTTTGGGGCGCTCTCTTAATTAGGATCTCTCTTAATTAGAAGCCCTGTTAATTAGGTGCTGCCTGACAATAATAGTAATACGAATTGGGGCAGAATTCTGGCCACAATAATTCTTTTGCTCCGCCGTAACTGTGTTGCTATTATAAGGCCCTTCTTTTGTAACCACCTTTTCCCTATAAATAATTTCCAAAGAGCATTCATCATGAGTCTTGCTGATAAAGTATTGGCGGTAAACAACGATCTTCCCATTCGCACTGACGAGCCTGTTCACAGCGGTAAAGTACGCTGCGTCTATTGGCTTACCGAAGCTGACAGCCGCCGTTTAATTGCCGAGCACAATTACGATGTGGCCCCAGATGCACCTCTAGCCATTATGGTGATCAGCGATCGCATCTCAGCCTTTGAATGTATTTGGCACGGTGAAGGCGGTATGAACGGTATTCCCGGCAAAGGCGCCGCACTGAATGCCATCTCGAATCAGTGGTTTAAGTTGTTTCGCGAGCAGGGTTTGGCCGATAGCCACATTCTGGACGTGCCCCACCCTCTAGTATGGATTGTGCAAAAAGCTCGGCCGGTCATGATTGAGGCTATTTGTCGCCAATATATTACCGGCTCTATGTGGCGCGCCTACGCCAAGGGCGAGCGAGACTTCTGTGGTATTCAAATTGCCGAAGGCCTGGAGCGCGACCAGAAACTACCCGAACTATTAATTACACCATCCACCAAAGGCATTCTTACTGGGATACCTGGGGTACCAGAGGTTGATGATGTTAATGTGTCCCGATCGGACATCGAGAACAACTACCAAAGCTTCAAATTCAATACGCCGCAGGATATTGATGTCTATGAGAAGCTGCTGGGCGAAGGCTTTAATGTGATCAGCGACGAGCTGGCCAAGCTGGATCAGGTATTTGTAGATACCAAGTTTGAATTTGGCTATGTCACCGACCGTGATGGCAACGAAAAGCTGATTTATATGGACGAGGTAGGCACACCGGATTCATCGCGCATCTGGGATGGCCCCAGCTATAGAGATGGCAAAGTGGTAGAGAATTCTAAAGAGGGTTTCCGTCAGCTGCTGCTCAGCCACTTCCCAGACCCCGATATTCTATTAGACAAAAATCGCATGCCCGAGCGCCTTGCTCTGGCCGTGGACAATGCACTTCCAGAGTCAGTGATGATGGCGGTGTCGGACACCTATGTGAGTATGGCTGAGAAAATTACTGGTCAGCCTCTGGTGATCTCGGACAATCCCAAAGCTGAGATTATCCAGATCCTCAAAGATCAGTACGACTTAATCGACTAGCACTCAATGATATTGACTGGCACCTCAAGTACATGGGTTGCCAGTCCACCTCGTGACGTTTCCTTGTAGCGCTTGTGCATATCTTCGCCAGTTTTGCGCATGGTTTCAATCACCTTATCCAGAGACACAAAGTGCGAGCCGTCACCGCGCAGGGCCAAGCGTGCTGCATGAATGGCTTTGACTGACGCCATGGCATTGCGCTCGATACAGGGCACCTGAACCAAACCACCCACTGGGTCACAGGTCAGCCCCAAATTATGTTCCATGCCAATTTCTGCGGCGTTCTCAACCTGAGCCGGCGTGCCACCTAGCACTTCGGTTAACGCGCCAGCAGCCATAGAGCAAGCAGAGCCCACTTCCCCCTGACAGCCCACTTCTGCACCACTAATCGACGCGTTCTTTTTATACAGAATGCCGATCGCCGACGCGGTTAATAAAAACCTGATCACCATGTCCTCGGAGGCGCTGGGAACAAAGCGTACATAATAGTGCAGCACCGCCGGAATTATGCCCGCGGCGCCATTGGTGGGGGCCGTCACCACTCGACCGCCAGCAGCATTTTCTTCGTTGACCGCCAACGCATAGAGCGTGACCCAATCCAATATGGACAGGGGGTCGGACATCGCCGCCTCTGGATGACGCAGCAATTTTTGGTGTAGCTCCCGAGCACGGCGAGGCACATTGAGACCTCCGGGTAAAATACCGCCATTGGCAATGCCATTGTTGACGCAGTCTTGCATCACCGACCACAGGTTAAGCAGCCCATCGCGGGTTTCCTGCTCTGGGCGCCAGGCCTTTTCGTTTTCGAGCATTAGCTCTGAAATGCTCAAACCATGCTCTTCGCAGAGTACTAAAAGCTGGTCAGCAGAATCAAAGGGATAGGTAAGCGGTGTGGTATCTTCAACAATGCAGTCTTCGTCAGACACTGAGTCATCCACTACAAAGCCGCCACCCACAGAGAAAAAAGTGCGCTTGCTGATCTCTGCACCAGCAGCATCGAACGCGGTAAATATCATGCCGTTAGGGTGAAACGGCAGTGCTTTGCGTCGGTGCAGTGTAAAGTCTGTGTCGTGGTTGTATTTAATACTGTGCTCACCCATCAGAGTCAGGTGACCATTTTCTCGGATAGCAGCTACTCGCCCAGCAATAGAGGGGACGTCAACGAGATCTGGCTGTTCGCCCTCAAGCCCCAGCAACACTGCTTTTGGCGTACCATGGCCTTTGCCGGTGGCTCCCAGAGAGCCGAACATTTCTGACTTAACTCGACTGACCTCCAGCAAACGCCCACTCTGTTTAAGACCTTCGACAAATTGCCGGCTGGCCAACATGGGGCCCACTGTATGTGAGCTAGAAGGGCCTATACCCACCTTAAATAAATCAAATGCACTGATCGCCATACGCTAAAACTCTGTAGTCATTTCTGTGGTATCTAGTATCTAAAAAACACCAAACCATAACGTTTAAAAATAGACCATAGGCATGCCTTTAGCTAGCCCTGATACCGCTTGGCGAGCATGGTACACCTAGATCCTGTTTAGCGGAATAACAGAACCGACCAAACCATGACTATAGTCGCCACAGGCTATAAAAACTTGCTGCAGCTATTACATTTACTGGGTGTTTGGGGTAGAGTCTTTTTTTACAAATTTGATGTGGCTACCTCTAATGACCGAAAAACAAAGTATCAATATCGACGCACGCAAGTTGTTCAACCTGGGCGCTAATTTACTAGTCGCTGCCTTTGTGAACCAAAAGCCAGAAGACGCCAAAAAGCTTTTTAAAGAGTTAAAACAGGGCGTTAAAGTAAACTCTGGACAGCTGAAGTCTGATGCTACTGGTGCAGTCATTCCCATCAAACTCGAACTAGAGCGCAGTGAGTATCGCGGTCAGTTTAACTACCCCAACTTTGAAATTTCTGTCAAAGCCTTGCTACAGAAATTTGAGACTGAATCTCGTAAAGACAAAGAGCTGAAAGAGCTACGCACGCTAACCAATGAAGCCAACGGCGGCATTCTCTTTAACCTGCCAAGCGGCGTGCAAATTGGCGACGATATCAATGTTCTAATGATGTCGGTAGAGCCTATGGATGACTGTCTTGTTGTGCGTCTGATGTTTATGGAGCCCGATCAATTCAACGCTTAATCGGCAACGTCTGAAAAGGCCTTTTGTATGAGTACTCAGCTACTAGAGTTTAGTGACAAGCTCGCTGCAATAATGCCGGAGATCGGCAGCGAGCGCCTGCCTTCTCTTATGCTGAGTATGCTGAAAGGCTTGGTTCCCTTCGATAACGCTATCATTATTCATTACCATCTTGACGATATTCCTAAGGTTCACTACAACGATATTCCACCCCTGGAGCGCGAGACTCAGATAGACCAATTTGTTAATAGTGCCTTTCTGCTGGACCCATTTTACCGCGCTGCCGTTGATCACAAACAATCTGGCCTCCACCGTCTCAGCGATTTAGCACCTGAGGGTTTTGAGAAAACTGAGTACTACCGCAGCTATTTTAAGCACACTGAGATCAAGGATGAGGTCGGTTATATTATCCATATCTCTCCTAGCCAGTTTCTCAACATTTCTTTGAGCCGTCTGTCTTTTGCTCAGCGCTTTAATCGTACGCAGATTGCTACTCTGACGGACATCACTGCGGTCATTGAAGCCATATGCAACGCTCAATGGGGTAATGAAATCAAAACTAGCTCCAGTAATGACAATCAACTTCCCGGCCAGCTGGACAGTGCATTGAAACATTTTGGTACTGCTTATCTCACTGATCGCGAGTGTCAGGTGGTACAGCTATTTCTGCACGGGCATTCCACTAAATCTATTGCTGAGCGTTTGGGCATCTCCCCTGAGACTGTCAAACTGCATCGCAAAAATAGCTATGCAAAGCTGGACGTATCGTCTCAAGCGGAATTGTTCTATCTCTTTATAGACTCGCTGGCTAGCTTAACTAGCTATTCCGGTGGCGACCCGCTCGTCGGATACTTGTAAGACCTCTACTGCCATTTTGCACCCTTCTACTATGAATGCCTTTTCTAGCGCAGTGAGCGGTCTTTTAGTTTGGAGCACTGGTCCGGCTTACCTACCCCTGCCCCCCTTTCAAAACACGACGTGAATACGGTCGCTACCGGCATCCTGCCTAACGCGACACTCACACATCCCTGTGTATCGTCCATGTAGTCTCGGAGCCAGCATCCATGCTGGCTACGGTTTTGAAAGGGGGACAGGGGTAGGCAAGCCTCAAGTTCTGAGCGAGGTTCTTAGGAAGCTGTTTTGTTTGTTTTGTTGTGTTTGGTTTTTTTTAGGATGTACCGCGAGAATTCGAATAGCACTTGCATGGGCCCTTGAGATCAGTCAGGGCCCGTTTATGGGTGTGATCATTTTCAGTTTGAGAGAGCTCACTGTCTGAGCGCAGCGAGTTGAGCGAACGCTGAAAATGGTTGCACCCATGGGACCGATCTCAAGGGCCCATGCAAGTGCGATCCGCACCGCACCAGCTAACCCCCAAAAGACGACCCCTTAAGCAAAGACCAACTTATCCTCGACCAAACTAGCAGAAATCACATCCCCCGGCGCAAAGCGCCCTGCCAAAATACTCTCAGCCAAAGGATTCTCAATCAACTGCTGAATAACCCGCTTCAAAGGCCGCGCCCCATAGACAGGGTCAAAACCAACCTCCAGCAACTTATCCAACACCTCATCCGCAATATCCAGACTAAGATCATGATCAGCCAACCTATTATTCAACAGCTGCAACTGAATACCCGCAATGCCGCGCAATTCATCCTTAGCCAAGGGATGGAACACAACAGTCTCATCCACTCGGTTAATAAACTCCGGGCGGAAATGGGCACTTACCACATCCATCACCGCTGACTTCATAGTCTCGTAATTCTCCTCACCCGCAAGCATCTGAATAACGTCAGAGCCCAGGTTCGAGGTCATCACAATCACCGTATTTTTAAAGTCTACAGTACGACCCTGGCCGTCCGTCAAACGGCCATCATCTAACACCTGCAAAAGAATATTAAAGACATCCGGGTGGGCCTTTTCAACCTCATCCAGCAGCAGAACAGAATAGGGGCGACGGCGTACCGCTTCGGTAAGGTAACCACCCTCTTCATAACCCACATAACCAGGAGGTGCACCAATAAGCCTTGCTACAGAGTGTTTTTCCATAAACTCAGACATATCAATGCGTACCATGGCGTCTTCATTGTCGAACAAAAATTCAGCCAGAGACTTACAGAGTTCGGTTTTACCAACCCCTGTGGGGCCCAAGAATAAAAAAGAACCATTGGGTCGATTGGGATCAGCCAAGCCCGCCCTAGAACGACGTACGGCGTTAGACACTGCAACCACAGCCTCATGCTGCCCCATCACCCTGTTATGCAGACTGTCTTCCATACGCAGTAGCTTATCTCGCTCACCTTCCAGCATCTTAGACACTGGTATACCAGTCCATTTAGAGACTACCTCGGCTATTTCTTCTTCGGTGACCTTATTGCGTAGTAGGCGTTTCTCTACTTGCTCTTCAGAGCCCGCGGTCGCCAAGCGTTTCTCTAGATCGGGGATTATGCTGTATTGAATCTGGGCCATTTTTTCTAAATTGCCCACACGATGAGCGGCTTCCAGATTAGCCTTGGCCTGCTCAAGTTCTGATTTGATATGGGTAGCGTCTTGCATAGAAGCCTTTTCGGCCTTCCAAATCTCTTCTAAATCAGCAAACTCTTTTTCTAGTTCGTCAATATCCTCTTCGAGTTTGGTCATGCGTTTTTTGGCTGCCGCGTCCTTATCTTTTTTCACGGCCTCGCGCTCAATTTTTAACTGAATCAAGCGGCGCTCTAGGCGGTCCATCTCCTCGGGCTTGGAGTCAATTTCCATACGGATGCGACTACCCGCCTCATCGATCAGGTCGATGGCTTTATCTGGCAGCTGACGGTCTGTGATATAGCGCTGGGACAGCTTGGCTGCCGAGACAATGGCGCTGTCGGTAATTTCAACACCATGGTGCACTTCATAGCGCTCTTTTAGGCCCCGCAAGATGGCAATGGTGTCTTCTTCGCTAGGTTCGTCCACCAAGACCTTTTGGAAGCGCCGTTCTAGGGCTGCGTCTTTCTCGATAAACTTGCGATACTCATCTAAGGTGGTGGCGCCCACACAGTGCAACTCTCCGCGGGCCAGGGCAGGTTTGAGCATATTGCCTGCATCCATGGCACCTTCGGCTTTACCCGCTCCTACCATGGTGTGAATTTCATCGATAAACAAAATAACCTGCCCCTCTTGCTTGGACAGATCTTTGAGCACACCTTTTAATCGCTCTTCAAAATCACCACGAAATTTAGCGCCGGCCAATAGGGCTGCCAAATCTAAGGTTAAGACCCGTTTGCTCTTTAGCCCTTCTGGTACTTCGCCATTGATAATACGCTGGGCCAAGCCTTCAACAATGGCGGTTTTACCCACTCCTGGCTCGCCAATTAATACCGGGTTGTTTTTGGTGCGTCGCTGTAGCACTTGAATAGTGCGGCGGATTTCATCATCTCGGCCAATCACTGGATCTAGCTTGCCCTGCTCTGCCTGCTCGGTTAAATCAATGGTGTATTTATCTAGTGCCTCGCGCTGGCCCTCTGAATCTGGGTCATTAACATTGTCGCCACCGCGCAAAGAGTCGATGCCTGCTTTGGCTTTGGTGACATCACCATATTTAGCCAGAGTCTTGCCCAGTAGGCCCTTATCTTCTAGGACGGCTAGCAGGGCCATCTCGCTGGAGACATACTGGTCGCCCTTCTGCTGGGCGGCACGGTCAGCCATATTCATCAGGCGGGCTAGATCCTGTGACAGGTTGGCGTCGCCGGTTGGGTTGCTAACTTTAGCTAACTGATCCAGCGATTTGTTAAGGGCTTCTTGCAGGCCATTAACATCAAAACCAGCACGGTTGAGAATAGGCCGCACGGATCCATCCTGCTGGTTAAGCAGCGCTAACATCAGGTGAGGGGGCTCGATAGCAGAATGGTCGTTGCCCACCGCGATGGACTGAGCTTCAGCTAGAGCGTTTTGCAGTTGATTGGTTAATTTATCAATTCGCATGTCTGTTCCCAATATAATTTATTTGTTGCCTGTTATCTAAGTTGGGGCTGCATGGCCTATTTTTCAATAGCTAGGGTCGAAAAGCCTTAAGTTAGAGTCGAAAGCCTTTAGCTAAAATCAAAAGCCTTGATCAAAATCAATAGACATAAAAAAACCCCGCCTTTAAAAGCGGGGTTTTTGAGCTTACTTTCAAACAGCCAAACGCTATAACTAGGCCTGATTGAGCGCCGTGGTCATTTCGATAACGGCCTTTTTGCCATCGCCGTAAACCATTAGGGTATGGTCCATAGCGAACAATGGGTTAGGCAGCCCAGCAAAACCGGGGCTTAATGAGCGCTTAATGACGATAACATTCTTAGCTTTGTCCACATTGAGAATAGGCATTCCGTAAATCGGACTGCCCTCTACATCGCGAGCCATGGGGTTAGTCACGTCGTTGGCACCAATCACAATCACGACATCGGTGTCTTCGAACGTCGGGTTAATTCTGTCCATCTCCATGAGCTTATCGTAAGGAACCTCTGCCTCGGCTAAGAGCACGTTCATATGCCCTGGCATGCGCCCAGCGACCGGGTGAATACCATATTCAACCTCGACGCCCTTGGCCTCCATCGCGTCGGCTAGCTCGCGCACTGCGTGCTGGGCCTGCGCCATCGCCATACCGTAGCCTGGCACAATCACTACTCGTTGTGCGACTTCTAGCATCAGTGCAACTTCGTCGGGCTGCGCGCTGGTGACCTTGCCTGCATAGATTTCATCGGCATCTACCACCTCACCAGTCGCGGCCATCTTGCCAAACAACACATTGGCTAGAGATCGGTTCATGGCGACACACATGATTTGGGTGAGAATTAAACCAGAGGTTCCCACCAGTGAACCCGCTACGATCAATACTGTATTACCCAGAATAAAGCCGGCCAATGCCGCTGCAATACCAGAGTAAGAATTAAGTAGCGCAATCACCACTGGCATATCCGCGCCGCCAATGGGCATTACCAAGAATAAACCCAACAGTAAGGCCAGACCGACAATGCTGACCATGGCAACAGAGTTACCCGGGTTAAGCGCTAGGAAGACCACTGCGGCCAAAGCACAGAGTAAAAATATGCCGTTACCAGTAGGCCCACCGGGTAAGCCGTAGCTCTTTTTCATCAGCTCTTGGAGCTTGGCAAAGGCCACAAAGCTACCAGTCAGAGTCACCGCACCAATCAGTACTGTCAGACCAATAGCGACCACAGCAATGGTACCTTCGGCTCCAACGCCAAAGGCATTGGCATCTGCAGCTACTGGATTGAGCAGTGCAGCAAAGGACTCAGGGGCACTGCCCAGCTTAGAGTAGTACTCAGCCAGAGCAATAGTCAGTGACGCGCCGCCACCAAAACCATTTAACAGGGCAACCATTTGCGGCATAGAAGTCATTTGGATTCTCAGCGCCATTACCGCGCCAATAAGACCACCCACCAACACACCGGCAATAATATAGTTGTAATTCACTATGCTGCTATCGAGCAATGTGATTACTACAGCGACCAACATCCCTAGCGCAGACAGCCTGTTACCGCGCACGGCTGTCTTAGGCTTAGTGAGGCCTTTGATGCCGAGAATAAACAGAATGCCGGCAACCAGATAAACGAAACTAACAATAGAAGGATTCATCGCTTACTTCCTTTTGAACATGGCAAGCATGCGATTAGTGACTAAATAACCGCCAACAACGTTAATAGTCGCCAGAGTCACGGCAATAAAGCCTAGGATATTGACCAGCACAGGCGAGCTGCCCGAGCCAGCGGCTAGCAGCGCACCAACCAGAGTAATGCCAGACACGGCATTGGTGCCGGACATCAGCGGTGTGTGCAATGTCGGCGGCACTTTTGTAATCAGCTCGACACCTAAAAATAACGACAGCACAAATAGTGCTAATAAAAGAATTAGGATTTCCATTTTTTATGCCCCTTCCGTCTTAGGTTCTAGATTTAGCTCTGGGAGATTAAGTAGCTTGCGCATATGCGGGTGCGGTACTTCGCCCCCATGGGCAACCACGGTGCCAGCCACAATCTCGTCGTTAAAGTCGAGATTGAGCGCGCCGTCCTCGTCGATAATTAATTCTAATAAGGTCTGCATGTTTTTGCCGAGCATTTGACTCGCATGGTAAGCCAACTCTGAGGGCACATTTTCTGGCCCTAAAATAGTCACACCATGGGCAACAACTGTTTTGCCCTGCTCGGTAAGGTCGCAATTACCACCACGTTCGGCGGCCAAATCTACAATAACAGCACCAGGCTTCATGGCTTTCACCATATCTTCGGTAACCAGAATCGGTGACTTAGCGCCGGGAATAGCCGCGGTAGTAATAATAATATCTTGCTGGGCGACCACTTCGGTCATCAGCTCTCGCTGGCGACGCAGGAAGTCTTCCCCCTGCTCTTTGGCATAGCCGCCGGCGCCTTCTGACTCGCCAGTGTCTAGGTCCAGTTCAATGGGCTTGGCACCCACCGATAAAATCTGTTCCCGAGCTGCTGGGCGCACATCGTAGGCTTCAACAACAGCCCCCAAGCGCTTAGCAGTGGCACAGGCCTGCAATCCGGCGACACCCACACCCATAATCAATACGCGAGCTGGCTGTAAAGTGCCTGCGGCAGTCATTAACATGGGGAAGATACGCGGTGCTGCGGAAGCACCCATAAGCACGGCTTTATAACCAGCCAGGGTGGCCATAGAGGAAAGCACGTCCATTGTCTGGGCACGGCTAATACGGGGTACTAGTTCCAGAGCAATGGCAGTGGCACCTTTGTCAGCAACCGCTTGGGCTGCTTGGGGCGATGCCAAGGGATCCATCATGCCAATAATCAGCTGGCCTTTACGCACAAGGGCCAGATCATCGTCACTGTTTTCGTTGTTAGAGCCAAAGCTCTGCACTTGCAAAATAATATCTGAGCTAGCAAATATCTCTGCGCGATCTGCTGTAATGGTTGCTCCCGCTGCGGTGTATTCTGCATCTGGGTAGCCTGCTGCACTGCCGGCGTTTGCTTGAAAAAGTACCTTTATGCTTTTGTCTGTCAGAGACTGGACATTGGCTGGGGACATGGCGACACGTTTTTCACCGGTTTTAATTTCCGAAGGAATTCCGATAATCACTCAATTCTCCTAGTTTTTATATATGGATAACTCTAAGTTAATAACTTGTGTGAATAGTAGCAAAATAAGTTAATGAGTAAATAAGCGTTATCGAATACCCACTATTCTCTAAGCAATAAACAAACAAAACAGCCTGTATTAAATTTAGCTTCGCTATATTACATTGAATCTTGCCTATATTACAGCGAGTTTTGGAAGCCCACTAAATGGAATTGCCTAAGTGTAGACGGGATTTTAACATTGATTTAAAAAGTTTACGGTCAAAGATGGGTGCAACTGTTGGTCGTTATGGTTAGCTATCGCTAGTTGCTGCGGGAAATAGCGAAATCGGCCAAATCCATCAACACAGTTTTAAATTTGCCCTCGGCTAGACCTTCAAGCGCCTTCTTGGCGAGATCAACTTCAAGCTGAGCGCGCTCCATACTGTAGTCAATACCGCCGGTGCTTTGTACTGCCAGCAAAATCTCTGAGAAGTCTTTAGCGGTCTTATTTTCTATGGCATCGCAAATAAGCTGGCGCTGAGCGCTATCACTGTGGTCTCGAGCAAAGATAAGCGGCAGGGTCATTTTGCCTTCAGCCAGATCATCACCGACATTTTTGCCTATCGAGGCCACATCGCCTTGATAGTCCAAGACATCATCGACAATCTGAAACGCCATACCCAGATGCCGACCATAATCGGACATAGCTTGGGCATCAACAGCAGCTTGGGCATCAACAGCAGATGTATCAGCATTCACCTTACCTGCCAACAGCGCACCAGCATGAGCCGAGGCTTCAAATAATTTGGCGGTTTTGCGGTAAATAACTTGCAGATAAATATCTTCGCCAATTGTCGGATTACCCGCATTGGCCATCTGCTGCACTTCTCCCTCGGAGATCACGTTAGTGGCATCGGCCATCAAACCCATAATAGGCATGTCGCCAACCTCCACCAACATTTGAAACGCACGTGAATAAAGAAAATCGCCGACCAAAACACTGGGTGCATTACCCCACTGAGCATTGGCAGTTTCACGGCCTCGGCGCAGCGCAGAGACATCGACAACGTCGTCATGCAACAGAGTCGCGGTGTGAATAAATTCGATAATGGCAGCCATCTTTAAATGCTCTGAGCCACTGTAGCCATTAGCCAGAGCACTAAGCAGAACCACTACTGGCCGCAGCCTTTTACCACCAGACTCGACAATATACTGGCCGATATTTTCCACTAGCCCCACGTCCGATTGGAGTTGGCTAACGATCAAATCATTGACCGCGGAAAATTCTTGTTTAATGGCTTGATGAAAAGACAGCATGTATGGTCGGATGTCACAGATTGTTAGTCAGGCTGCATGCTAGGCAGACACTGCCTAGCTGTCAACTTAAAATATGTTTGCAGCGCCCTGTTGCCAGCCTGCCAACAGCAACAGCATGGCCGGCACTGGTCAGTTTAATAGTTGCCGCAAACATCAGAACTGGGTACGATGCGCGCTTGATCCTAACCCTAAAAGGAACATATGTCTTTCACTCCCCAGTCCTCATATTCTAAAGAAGAAATTCTCGCTAGCTCTCGCGGCGAGCTGTTTGGCCCAGGAAATGCAAAGCTTCCGGCGCCTCCGATGCTGATGATCGATCGTGTTGTTGAAATCAACAATGACGGCGGCAAACATGGGCTAGGACAAATCATTGCTGAAATTGATATCACTCCAGACCTGTGGTTTTTTGACTGCCACTTTGAAGGTGACCCAGTGATGCCCGGCTGTCTAGGTTTAGACGCACTGTGGCAGCTTGTTGGCTTTTTCCTTGTATGGAATGGCAACGCTGGTCGCGGTCGTGCGCTTGGTGCCGGTAACGTGAAGTTCTTTGGGCAGATTTTGCCAACAGCAAAAAAAGTAACCTACAAGCTGGATATAAAACGACTGGTACAGCGCCGCCTTATTATGGGCATTGCAGATGGTACCGTTGAAGTCGATGGTCGTGAAATCTATAGCGCTGAAGACTTAAAAGTAGGCCTGTTTGCCAGCACTGATGGCTTCTAGTTTTTGCTGAGTTGATATTTATAGCCTACATTTAATTTTAGATTTTAGTTCATATTCAGAAATAGTAAGAGGATTACGAATGAGACGCGCAGTTATTACAGGTGTTGGTGTTGTTTCCTGCCTTGGCAACGATAAAGAAACCGTTACCAAGTCTTTGAAAGAAGGTATTTCAGGCATTCGTCGCCGTGAAGATTTTGTCGAAATGGGCATGCGCTGCCAAGTTGGTGCTGTGCTCGACATAGACCCAAAAGAGCATATTGACCGCAAGGTCCTGCGCTTTATGGGGCCCTCCGCTTCCTATGCCTATATAGCCACCGATCGCGCTATTGCCGATGCCGGCCTTACCGAAGAGATGGTCTCTAACCCCCGCACTGGTTTAGTCATGGGTGCTGGTGGCGTCTCCGGTGAAATGTTTACCGAAAGTATTGATGTTATGCGCGCCAAAGGCATCAAGCGTGCCGGCCCCTACCGCGTTACTCAAATTATGGCCAGCACCGTGTCTGCCTGCGTGGCCACGCCGTTTAAAATTAAGGGCGTCAACTATTCAATGGCCTCAGCCTGCGCAACCAGTGCTCATTGCATTGGCCATGCGGTCGAGCTTATTCAGCTGAACAAACAAGATATCGTACTGGCTGGTGGTTCTGAAGATATGCACTGGTCTATGGCTGGCCCCTTCGATGCTATGGGTGCCCTGACCAGCAAGTACAACGACACACCAGAAATCGCCTCTAGAGCCTATGATGCAGAGCGCGATGGTTTTGCCCCTGGCTTGGGTGCCGGGACAGTGATTGTAGAAGAGCTCGAGCACGCACTAGCGCGAGGCGCTAACATTATCTGTGAGATCACCGGCTACGGTGCTACTTCAGATGGTGCCGATATGGTGTCTCCCTCTGGTGAAGGCGCAGAGCGCAGCATGAGAATGGCCATGGCAACCGCAAGTGCGCCCATTGACTATATCAATGCCCATGGCACCAGCACGCCGGTTGGCGATATTGCTGAGTTGGGTGCCATCCGTAATACCTTTGGCGATAACTGCCCAGATATTAGCTCTACTAAGTCTCTCTCTGGACACAGCTTGGGTGCCGCGGGCGTCCATGAAGCAATTTATTGCATGCTAATGATGGAAGGCGGTTTTGTAACCGGCTCTGCTAACATTGATAAGCTGGACGAGCATGCTGAAGGGTTGCCGATATTGCTAGAAACCAAAGACAAGAAACTGAATTGTGTTATGTCCAATAGCTTTGGCTTTGGCGGTACTAACGCAACCTTAGTGATGGAACGCTACCCTCGTTAATATTAAGTTAGGGTTAGCGTCCTCGATAAATTAAAAAAGGCGGCACTAGCCGCCTTTTTTAATACCTACTTGTTATCACCTACTTCTTACACCTAATCTATACGCTACTTAGCACTCGCCACCCAAGCTTTGATACGCTGTTCTAAAATATCTAGGGGAATCGGCCCAGCTTCCAGCACGCGATCATGGAAGGTACGGATATCGAAGTCATCGCCCATCTCCCGAGTCGCATAGTCTCGCAACTCGCTGATCTTTAACTCGCCCATTTTGTAAGCCAGTGCCTGACCGGGCCATACGATATAGCGATCGATCTCGACCGTAATATCATGTTCTGACTTGGCACTATTGGCGATAAAAAAGTCGATGGCACGCTGACGGCTCCAGCCCAGACTGTGCATACCCGTATCAACAACAAGTCTCACCGCTCGCCACATTTCATAGGTCAGCTGACCAAACTTGCTGTAAGGGTCCTTATAAAAACCCATCTCTTCACCCAGACTTTCCGAGTACAGCCCCCAACCCTCAACAAAGGCAGTGATGCGATAGAGGTCACGACGCCAAGGATGCATATCGCCCTGCTCTTTAGCCAGAGAGATTTGTAAATGATGCCCAGGCATGGCCTCGTGGAGGGTCAGCGCTTCCATCTCCCACTTGGGCCTGGTGTTTAGAGCATAGGTGTTGGCAAAGAAAATGCCCGCCCGCCCCATAGAATGAGCGCCGGGCTGATAGTAGGCCGTGGTCTGTGACTTCTCGGCATAGCTGGGAATCATCTTTACGCCGTAGGGCAGTCTGGGCAACTTACCAAAAAGCGCCGGCAACTCTGCATCGGCGCGCTTGGCAATATCTCGGTACTGGCGCAGCAGGTCTTCTTTGTTGCTGTAATAAAACTGCGGGTCTCTACGCAAGAATTCTGTGAAGGCGTCAAAATCGCCGTCGAACCCTGAGTCGACAATCACCTGTTCCATAGCCGCACGGATGCGTGCCACTTCACTGAGCCCCAGCGTATGAATCTGCTTTGCAGTCAAATCAGTCGTGGTCGACCGAGTTGCTCGGTGGGCATACCAAGCCTGCCCATTGGCGAGATTAGAGATTCCGACGGCCTGCACAGCATTGGGTAAATAGTCATCTTGCAAATAAGTTAGCAGCCTTTGGTAGGCCGGTGCAATACGGTCCTCATAAGCGGCTATAGCGCGAGTTTTAAGACGTTTTTGTTGTACCAGTGGCACTGCCTTGGGAAACTGCTTAAACGGGCTCAGGAGCGGGCTATCCATGGGCTTATCAAATAGCTGGTTGGCTACCTGCTGAGGGATATTGCGCAATGTAACTGCCGGCGGGGTAATCGACTGCTCAAGCCCTTTGGCAAGCAGAACCAAAGTCTGGTCAATGACCACATCAGCAGACTCGAGACGTGCCACTATGTCCTCATAGTCAGCCAGTTTTCGCGCTGGCATCAATGTGATCATCTGTGCCAAATCTTGCTGCACACCACCCATCTGATTAATGGGCATTAACTCATCGGGAAATGCCTGACCGGCAACATCGAGCGACAGATCTTTGTGCAACAGCTGAAAATCTAACCGTGCAGAAACACTTAATGCCTCTGCCTCAATACTGTCGATAGCTTTTAACAGAGTCCGGCTGTCGAGCTTGCGCTTTTCTATACCTGCGAGAGAATAGTCACTCCAACGACTGTTTTGACCAGGATAGCCCAGCCAGGTGGCCGACTCCGGAAACTCAGTCATCTGGTAGTCGTAAACCACATCCATAAAAGCAACAAGGCGGGCATCCTGACTAGCAAATCCCTTATTGGCAGTGACCAGATCTAAACGAGCCTGATAGTCCTCTAGGGCCGCCATAGATTTTGCTGACATGACTGCGGATAGGCTGACAGCCAGTACTATTACTATTTTTTGAATTGCTAATAGTCTTTGAATTACTAATAGTCTTTGAATTTTTATTGTTTTACGTAATTGATGAATCATAACCACCTCTCTTTAATGACATCAATACTGTCATAAATAGTTTGCCAGTGGAAATAGGATAGAGGGCGGAAATAGGATAGAGGGCGGAAACAAGATAGAGAGCGGAAATAGGATAGAGGGCGAAAACTAGTTAGAGGGTGCAAATAAAATAGAGAGCGCAAAGACCAGCAGATATAAAAACCGAGACAAATAAAAAGGGAGTTGCAAGGCAACTCCCTTTAAACGTAAAGCTTACTTTCGGCTAATAGCTTACAGCGCCGCTAAAATAGCCTCTGCACTTGAACCTTCAAGAGCTCCAGCATCAACATTGAGCAAGCTCACTACGCCATCGTCAACGATCATTGCAAAACGCTTACTGCGTGTACCCATACCAAACCCTGTGCCATCTAACTCAAGGCCAATCGCTTTGGTAAAGTCTCCATTGCCGTCAGCCAGCATCATCAGGTTCTCAGCATTGGCGCTCTGGCCCCAAGCGTGCATCACAAACACATCGTTAACCGACATACAGGCAACTGTGTCTACGCCCTTAGCTTTGATCGCGTCAACATGGACAACAAAACCCGGAAGGTGAGCCATAGAACAGGTAGGTGTAAACGCACCTGGGACTGCAAACAACACCACTTTTTTACCGCCAAAAAGATCTGCCGTGCTAATGCCCGCAGGACCTTCTGCGCCCATGATAGAAAACATTCCCTCAGGAATTTTATCGCCAACTTGAATAGTCATATCAACCTCGTTTATCAATAATTATTATTTTAAAATCGCCCAAAGCGTGCCTTGGACGATTTTAGATACCTGCTTTTTTAACCTAGATCTAGAACCAGTATTAAACCTAGAGCTAGAAAGGAATATCGTCGTCAAATGCACCATCTTGCGGCGCCTGCTGCTGAGATGGTTGCTGCTGTGATTGCTGGGGTGCAGATTGCTGAGGTGCCTGCTGCTGTGATTGCTGAGGAGCAGACTGCTGATAACCACCACCGCCCTGAGACTGATCAAAACCACCGCCCTGCTGACCACCACGACTATCTAGCATCTGCATTTCGCTAGCAACGACTTCTGTCGTGAAACGATCCTGTCCATCTTGACCCTGCCACTTGCGCGTGCGCAGTGAGCCTTCAACATAGAGCTTGGAACCTTTCTTTACATACTCGCCAGCAATCTCGGCCAGGCGGTTAAAAAATACCACTCGGTGCCATTCAGTGCGCTCTTGCTGGTCGCCAGTGTTTTTATCTTTCCATGATTCAGACGTCGCAATGCTAAGGTTTGTTACAGCGCCACCAGACGGCATAAAGCGCGTTTCTGGATCCTGTCCACAGTTGCCCACAATGATGACTTTATTGACTCCGCGTGCCATTTTTATCCCCTGTTCTAAACAAATTTGAGTACGGTTTAAGGTACTAGCTAAAGTAAGGCCTCAAGCTCGCCATATCAACAGATTGCTTATCAACTTTGATATAGGCCAATGGCTCACCTTTGAGAAGGAGTATATCTTCTACCCCCGTTATATTTGAAATTATTTTTGCAAATTCCTGATGATCTGCATCACCAACCTGCAACACGATGGTTTGCAGCGGCTTTGGCGCCTTCAAGCCCAGAGCCAAAACCCACCAAATTGCCAGCACGCCCGCCACCAACAAAAATAAACCATCGACGCCATATTCCTGCAGGCTCCAGCCGCCCAAAGTGCCGCCCACAAAAGCACCGAAAAACTGGCAGGTCGAGTAGATACCCATGGCCGTGCCGCGATTACCTACTGGGCAGGTTTTACTCAACCAAGATGGCAGCGACGCCTCGAGCAGGTTAAACGCAGCAAAAAATATCAGCAGCATTATAGGTGTTAGTAAAGCGCCCCGCTCCAGCCCTAGTACCAGCATAGGAACGGTCAACATAGCCACGGCAATCACAAAGCTGAGTTTTTGTTTATTAAAGCGTTCGCCAAAAATCATCGCCGGCAGCATGGCAACAAAACCACCACCCAGCAGCGCAAGATAGACCCACCAAAGGTTGTCGCGGCCAATCCCTAACTCCTCAGTCAGAATCGTTGGGATAACCACGAAGGCGGCCATAAGAGCCAGATGAAGAGCAAAGATACCGACATTAAGTCGCATTAACATGGGGTTCTTCAGTAGCTGGCCAATCTGTTTAATGTCTGCCAATGTCTCACGGTTTTTTTGCACATTAACGGCTTTGGGAACCAGGATCATAAACACAGCAATACCTAGCAGGCCCAATACAGCAGTTACCCAAAATATTCCCGCTAACCCCATAGAGCCTGCAATAACAGGCCCGAGAATCATTGCCAGCATAAATGACAGACCAATACTGCCGCCTATAGCTGCCATAGATTTGGTGCGATTTTCTTCTGAGGTCAGGTCCGTGACCATGGCCATCAATGTACTAGCGATAGCTCCCATGCCCTGCATGGCCCGACCAATAATCAACTCAATCATGGTATCTGCCATGGCGGCATACAGACTGCCCACCACAAACATTAATAGCCCGCCAATAATCACTGGCCGCCGGCCGATTCTGTCCGACAACAGTCCCAAAGGAATCTGCAATATTGCCTGGGTCAACCCATAGGCACCAAGCGTCAGCCCCAGCATCAGCGGCGTAGCGCCCGCGTAGTCATCCATATACAGCGCCAGCACAGGCAGCACCATAAACAGCCCCAGCATACGAAAGCCATAGAGGCTTGCCAGAGAAACGGTAGCACGCCGCTCTACAGCTGACATGGAGGAAGAAGGTTGAGGGGATTCAGTCAAAATGGTTTCAAATACTGTGGCAAAAATTTAGGCCTGTATCTTAACAGCGCAATACTGTGAGGCGAATATTTATCATCAATATTTTCAAAATAGGGTCTGCTAGGTTATTAACATCGTATGTTGCATATTAAATCAAATTCACTTTGCCCCAAGGGCAAGCTGAGCCCTATAATCGATCGTTTAATCTGACTATAAAGAATTTTTAATGGATACCATCCAGGTACGCGGCGCAAGAACTCATAATCTCAAAAATATTGATCTCGATATCCCCAGGGATAAGCTGATTGTTATTACCGGCCTCTCCGGGTCGGGAAAGTCATCACTGGCTTTTGACACATTGTATGCCGAGGGCCAGCGTCGCTACGTAGAGTCGTTATCGACCTATGCGCGGCAGTTCCTGTCGATGATGGAGAAGCCTGATGTAGACCATGTCGAGGGCCTGTCCCCCGCCATCTCCATCGAGCAGAAATCCACGTCCCACAACCCCCGTTCTACTGTGGGCACGATTACCGAGATCTACGATTACCTGCGCCTGCTATTTGCCCGCGCCGGCGAGCCCCGCTGCCCTGAACATGGTCAGCCGCTGAATGCCCAGACCGTGAGCCAGATGGTCGACCAAATTATTGCCCTACCTGAAGGCACCAAGCTAATGCTGCTGGCACCGGTGATTAAAGACCGTAAAGGCGAGCACCTGCACCTTTTTGAAAGCCTGCGACGTCAGGGCTTTATCCGCGCGCGAATTGATGGCCTAGTCTGTGACCTAGACGAAGCACCGGCTCTGGATAAAAAGAAGAAACATACCATCGAAGTCGTGGTTGACCGTTTTAAAGTCAAAGCAGACATTGGCCTGCGTTTAGCAGAATCCCTCGAGACTGCTCTGGCATTAGCTGAAGGCCTAGTATCTATAAGCTACATGGGCGACGAAAAACTACCAGACCAAATCTTTAGCGCCAAATTTGCCTGCCCAATCTGTAATTACAGCCTTAACGAGCTTGAGCCACGGCTATTCTCGTTTAACAATCCAGCCGGCGCCTGCCCCACCTGTGATGGTCTGGGCGTGCACCAGTTCTTTGATATTGACCGAGTGATTCAACACCCAGAAGCCTCTATCTCTGAAGGCGCTATTCGCGGCTGGGATCGACGCACGCTGTTTTATTACAACATGCTCACTAGTTTGGCCGAGCACTACAACTTTGATATTGAAGCTCCCTGGGAAAAGCTCTCGCAGATTCATCAGCAAAAGATTTTATTTGGCAGCGGCACCGAAGAGATCACCTTTAACTATGTGAATGATCGCGGCACCGTGTTCCGACGTGAGCACAGCTTTGAAGGTGTGATCAATAATATGGAGCGCCGCTACCGCGAGACAGAATCGACCTCGGTTCGTGAAGAGCTCACTAAATATATGGCCAGCTCAAGTTGCCCCGAATGTTCAGGCACCCGCCTACGCAAATCGGCGCGCAACGTATTTATTGATAACAAGCGTATCGAAGATATTGTCTGCATGCCTGTGGGCGAGTGCAGTGAGTATTTTGAAAACCTCGACCTGCCCGGCCGTCAGGGTGAGATTGCTGAAAAGATCGTTAAAGAGATACGCCAGCGCTTTAACTTTTTGGTGGACGTGGGCCTTAACTACTTATCCCTCAACCGCAGTGCCGACACATTGTCCGGCGGTGAAGCCCAACGGATTCGACTGGCCAGCCAAATTGGTGCTGGTCTTGTGGGCGTGATGTACATTCTCGACGAGCCCTCTATCGGCCTGCACCAGCGGGACAACGAAAGACTGCTTAAGACCTTGGTGCGACTGCGAGATCTAGGTAATACAGTGATTGTGGTAGAGCATGACGAAGACGCTATCGCCTCTGCCGACCATGTGATTGATATAGGTCCTGGCGCGGGCATTCACGGTGGTGAGGTAGTTGCCGAGGGCACTATTAAACAAATCAAAGCCAACAAAAACTCTATTACCGGGCAGTTTTTGTCAGGTAAAAGAGGCATAAAAATCCCCAAGGTACGCAATAAAGGTAATGGTAAAACCCTTAAAATCGTGGGTGCCACTGGTAACAATTTGCAAAAGATCAACCTGGATATACCTCTGGGTGTGTTCACCTGTATCACCGGCGTTTCTGGCTCGGGCAAATCTACGCTCATTAATGGCACTCTTTACCCGGCTGCCGCAATCGCGCTGAACAAGGCCTCGACCTTAAAGCCAGCGGCTCACACCAAGATCAGTGGCCTCAGTCATCTTGATAAATGTATCGATATTAATCAGAGCCCGATTGGTCGCACACCGCGTTCCAACCCGGCCACCTATACCGGTATCTTTACTCCAGTGCGCGAGATCTTTGCTGGCACTCAAGAAGCTCGTTCACGAGGCTATAACCCCGGGCGATTTAGCTTTAATGTGAAAGGCGGCCGCTGTGAAGCCTGCCAAGGCGATGGCGTAACCAAAGTTGAGATGCACTTTTTGCCCGATATTTATGTGCCCTGTGATGTGTGCAAAGGCAAACGCTACAACCGCGAGACCTTGGACATTCACTTTAAAGGTAAGAATATTCACCAGGTGTTGGCCATGACCATCGAAGACGCTCGAGAGTTCTTTGATGCTATTCCAGCCATCGCCCGCAAGCTGCAAACATTGATCGATGTGGGTCTGTCTTATATCAGCCTCGGCCAGTCAGCCACGACTCTATCTGGTGGTGAAGCGCAGCGCGTAAAACTTTCAAAAGAGCTATCGAAACGAGATACAGGCAAGACCCTGTATATTCTCGACGAGCCTACTACTGGCTTGCACTTTCATGATATCGAGCAGCTGATGGCTGTTCTGCATCGTCTGCGTGACCACGGCAACACAGTTGTGGTGATCGAGCATAATTTAGATGTCATTAAGACAGCAGATTGGGTTGTCGACCTAGGGCCAGAGGGTGGCTCTGGTGGTGGTCAGATTATTGCGAAGGGAACCCCTGAAGAGGTCGCGCTAGTAGAAGGTTCTCACACTGGGTTTTTCTTGAAGGACATTCTAAAGCGCAAGCGCTAATGGCCCTCAACATTTGGAGACAGCGAACCTAATAGCTCGCCTGCCAGGAATTATAATCGGCAGACATTTCATCAATAGCGGTCTGCTGGTATTCCCGCAGGCCGCTAAGAATAATTTTCTTTACGCCCCAACCAACCTTCTCCGCACCATCCATTAAATCGAATCGTAGCTCTACGTCTCCACGTTTGCCATTGACCTTCATCTCTGAATCCGCCAGTTCAACTAAAGGCTGTTTGAGATCCAGACGGTCAAGATGCAGGGACATCGACTGGTAGATCGCCAGCGGTCGCGCTGGGTTGATCATGACATTCTGCTCCGCCATTAAAGGCACCAGAATATAAGGGAAATTCTGCCCGGAGAAATACACATAGCTACGCACTAACTGCTCGATCATAATTTGATCAACGGTAGGCTCGCCGCTACGACTTACTTTTAAGTAACACTTGTCACGACCATCTAAAATATCAAACTCATTGCCTGGCGCCTCAGGAAACAACAGACCTGTGTCTGCCGACACCATTCCCGAAAACGTAAATGACATCTCAGGGCTCAAACCGTAACGCTGTAACGCAATGGCAAACAATAAATCCCCAGGCACACAGAAGCGCTTACTGCCGGCATCATGGATAGGATTAAAATCATTGCTCACTGACTTTGCAAAGCGACTGCCCTGCTCAGCACTGATAGTGACATCTGTTTGGTTTTGATCGTAGAACGTATTGAGAAACATAAATAGGAAGAGGCCTTAGAGATCAGTCGCGCATACTAATCGGTTTATCTCTAAGGTCAACAGTAAGCTATTAAATACTTTAGGCTTTGTAAAACCTTGACGACAGGGCAAAACATCAAATCAGCCTAGCTCAGTCTAGCTCGGCCTCAAATTCTTCGAGTAAATCAAGAGGTTCCATTTCTTGGCCTTCGAGGTCCTCGTTCCAATTAATACCAGTCATCAGCACGTCGCTATGCATACCGGGAAGCCAATCATCGAGAAACTCTTCCATCTCAATAGCAACCGGCTTATAGACCTCCCAGTCACCAGTGCAAAGCGCCTGGGCCATGCGTTGGTCAGACCAAAATGGAATAACATCAATACTGTCATTGTCCATGGAACTAACCAGCGACCAATTGCCCTCTTGATCCTGCAAGCCCCAGATACAGCCATTTTCGAGGCATTCAACCACTAGGCGGTCAAGGTTTTCTTGCAGGTCGTCTGACAGTGGATCCATGGTACGGCTCAACTTATTATTGATGAATTCTAAGACCGCCATAGTAACGCTTTTCTGTCAGGCCGCCAAAGTAATCCTAAGCTGCCAGCTGTTGTCGCATTAAAGCCATAGCTACATCAATGACTTAGAGCTACGCCAGTGACTTAGAGCCACGTCAGTTACTTAGAGCCACGTCAGTTAGCTAGTTATAGCTGCGACAATTTGTCACATTGAAAGCTGCGTCAGTTACTTTAGGCTGCTGGCTTTTAATCACGATCTCTCAAGGATTAAGAGCAATGGATACTGGCACAAAGAATCTCAAACGGGCGGCAATTATCATGGCCATTATTGGACAAGCTGGCACTGCGATAGCCGAGCAGGCTGACCGCTCTGCTGATGCTGCTGAACTGAGTCAAGGGTCTACCTTAGCTGAGCTAAATGAGGTAGCTGAGCTAAATGAGGTAACTGTGCAAGCCAACCCACCCTCTTCCCAGATCATTACCATTTCAGATACCCAACAGCTATCAACTCCAGACAGCGCAGCATTGCTACGCACCGTTCCCGGCGCAAACTTTAGTCAAAATGGATTGATTACCGGTATCGCCCAATACCGAGGTCTGTTTGGCGACCGGGTTGCACTATCTCTTGATGGCTCACCAGCCCTAACCGGCGGCCCCAATGCCATGGATACGCCACTGTCCTATGCCCCTGCTCCATTACTAAAAGACCTCAATGTGCATCGTGGTATTGCGCCGGTGAGTGCCGCCCAAGAAAGTATTGGCGGCCATATAAACGCTCGCTTTAATCGCGGTGATTTTGCCAATAACAGCGCCCTCAATCTAAGCGGCATTGGCAATCTAAGCGGCACTGGCAATGGCCGTCACGGTGATAATGGCCAACAGTCCAGTGCTAACTTACAGCTAGTAGCAGCTAATGATCAGCACAAAATCGCAGTACTAGCTGCCCATGACGAAGGCGAAAACTCAGAGGCTGGTAACAATGTATTAATCCAAGGCACCCAGTATCAGCGCTCACGGACAGACCTAAGCTATGGCTGGCAATCCCCAGCAACTATTGCCGAATTCTATATAGGCCAGCTCGATATAAGCAGCACAGGCACCCCTGCCCTAGCCATGGACATTGTCAGTGTCAAAACAGACCTAGCGGGCTTTAGCCTCAGCACTGACCTTGATAATGGCACCAAGCTGTTTGCCAATATTGCGGTGGGTAGCGTAGAGCATGAAATGGACAATCACAGTCTGCGCCAAGCACCGATGATGGCCATGAATTACAGAACCAATCTAGCCACTGCAGACAACCAGTCCTGGACCATTAAAGCGCAAATACCTATATCTGTAGGGCGCCTAACTATTGGCACCGACGGTAATCTTGTGGACCATGAGTCGATCATTAGCAGCCCCCAAAACGGCCTCTTTCAGCTGGTTAATTTTAATCAGGTTGAGCGGGATACTCTGGGCCTATTCACTGAATTAAACGGGGCGCTAGATCAACACTGGAATTTCATGGTCGGTGCTCGCTTTAACAATGTCTCTCTTAGTGCCGCCAATGTGAGCGCGTCGGGCATGATGGGAATGATGGCCATAAACACAAATAATCTGGCCAGCAATTTCAACCAAGCCAACCGAGACATTAGCCACAATAATGCCGACCTAGTGATAAACCTGAGCCGCAGCATAAACAGCAAGCTATCGATGAATATTGATCTAGGTATTAAAAACCGAGCACCCTCTTATCAAGAGTTGTATCTGTGGTTGCCCCTACCAATTACCGCAGGGCTTGCCGATGGGCGCAGCTACCTAGGCAACCTAGATCTAAAATCTGAAACCGCTCGTGAGATCAACATTGGTTTTAACTATAAGGGCGAACGCTTCAGTGTTGCACCACAGGTTTTTTATCGTCGTATTAACGACTACATTCAAGGCACCTTAGCGGACAGCTCATTCGCTAATGCTATTAGCAACATGATGTCTGGTGCTCCAGTGCTTATGCATAACAACGTCGATGCCCAGATGTTTGGCTTCGATACCAACTGGCACCTCAGCATCAACCAGAGCTGGTCTATGGATGGGGTATTGAGTTATGTGCGAGCTAAACGGACAGATATCAGCGACAACCTTTACCGTATTCCACCAGCCAATGGCCGTATTAATCTTCGCTACCGCCCAAAGTCTTTAGACCAGACGCTACAACTGAGCATCGAATCTGAGGTCTATGCCAAGCAGACTAAAGTGGCTCGTTTTAATAACGAATCCGAGTCGGCCGGCTACGGAATCATCAACCTCACCGCCCGCTGGTCGATCAGTGAAAGCCTGCAAGTTCAGGCACGACTGAATAATCTATTTGATCGCACCGCCGTCAATCATCTGAGTGGTCGCAACCGCGTCAGTGATAGTGAAATCGACCTAGACGCAGGTCTGCCAGAACTGGGTAGAAACTTTAATCTTGCCGTGCAGTTAAACTGGTAGACCGGATGAAGTTGGTAGACCGGATGAAACTGCTAGACCGGATGAAACTGCCAGACCAGATAAAGCGCCCGGACCTAATAAAACGACCAGACCCGATACAATAGCAGCACCGACTTCTGATATTATGGCGCCATGATCAAGGATGACATTTACCAGACCCATTTAACGGCTCAGCAGAATCTTCGACGCCTCAGTATTATTCGTGGCGTCGCCCTACTGGGCCAATTTCTCGCGCTAGTTTTTTTCGGCACAGTAAACCCAATCGGTCTGCCCCTAGTTCCCATCACCATAATTCTGTCGATCTATAGTGCCATCACCGCAGCCACTTGGTTGCGTAGCAAACAGCCCGTACCCATTGTCGACTATGAGTTTTTTACTCACCTACTAATCGACATATTTTTCTTTTCCATGCTGCTCTATTTTAGCGGCGGCGCCTCCAATCCCTTCGTCTCCTATTATTTGATTCCCCTCAGTATTGCGGCAATTACCCTGCCTCGCAGGCTCAGCATTCTTGTCGCCCTAGCCGCGCTGGCCTGTTATACAGTACTGCTTAATTATTATGTGCCCATCGCCGCCATTGCACCCCATGCCGTAGATATGCATGGAACCGCCACAGGCATGCATGGAACCGCCACAGGCATGAATCGACCCGCCACAGGCATGAATGGAGTGCACAGTGGCGCTTTTAACGAGAGTGTTAATGAGAGCACCAATCTGCACATCTTGGGTATGTGGGCAAACTTTGCCATTAGCGGCGCCCTGATTACCTACTTTATTAGCCGCATGGCCGGCACGTTGAGGCAGCAGCAACAGAAAATTGCCGAGCAGCGGGAAACACAGTTGAGAGACGAACAGTTACTGGCAGTGGCAACCTTAGCCGCAGGCACCGCCCATGAACTAGGCACGCCATTAAATACCATGAAAATTATTGTCGATGAATTAATCGATAAACGGGAAAACTCAGCAGAAGACCTACTGCTACTAAACCAGCAGATCGACACCTGCAAAAGCACCTTAAAACAGCTGCTTATGACCGCAGAACAATCCCAGTCCAGTGAGCAAACTCCTGTGACCGTTAGAGATTATTTCTCTGCATTACTCAGCCGCTGGCAGCTCATGAGACCCAACGTTAATGTCAGTATTAATCTTGCCAAGGATTCCTGCGATGCCCCATGTACGGCAGCCTTTCACCTAACAATAGAACAGTCGATTATTAATCTATTAAATAATGCCGCCGACGCCAGCCCCGAGTCAGTAGAGGTATCAATACAGTGGACCGCCGATAGGGCCACCATCGATATTCGCGACCATGGGCTTGGTTTAGATCTAAATGGCATCGACAACCTGGGCCAAGCTTTTGTCACCCATAAAGACGATGGCTTGGGGCTGGGTCTATTTTTATCTCGGGCCACGTTAACTCGTTTTGGGGGCACCGTGAGTTTGCGCAATGCGCTAGGTGGCGGTACCCATACGCAGATCAGTCTGCCTCTATGAATTATTTAGTGATCGACGACGACCCCGTATTTAGTGCCGTTCTGGCAAGGGTATTAACCCGCCGAGGTAATTTGGTGCTCGTAGCCAACAATGGAGCCGAGGCACAGGAGCATTGCCGTAACCATGCCCTAGAGCGTGTGATTTTAGATCTTAAGTTAGAGCAGGAATCCGGGCTGGCAATACTGCAACGGCTGCGAATATTACAGCCCAGTATTCAGGTGCTGATGCTCACCGGTTACTCAAGTATCTCCACCGCCGTCGATGCCATTAAATTAGGTGCGATAAATTATTTGAGCAAACCCGCCTCCGTGGATGACATAGTCGCCGCCTTTGTGCCCGCGCATAGCCCGACAGAAACGCCCATAGAAAATTCACCAGCCTCAATCAACCGGCTGGAATGGGAACATATTCAAAGAGTGTTAAAAGACAACGATGGCAATATTTCAGCCACCGCTAGAAGTTTAGGAATGCACAGAAGAACCCTACAGAGAAAGCTTCAGAAGCGCCCAGCTAAGCGCTAGTTAAGCACCTTATACCCACGCCCTTTGAGGCAGCGCTTAACAATCCGGTCCTGCTCATGGCGAGCGCTCTTGTTAGACTTAACGCCCCCTAACACAGCACCAGCACCGGCACTTCGCTGGGCAGTATTATGGTCACCCAAAACAGCGCCCAACACCGCACCAACTACCCCACCCTCGACAGCACCTTCGGTGGTGCGATCGGCGACATCAACCTGACCGGCGTACTCTTCACAGTCCGCAAGATCGACCTGATATTGATAGGGGTCTACACCCAGAGTATCAACAATGATTTTGTCCGGCTGACCATAACCGCTGGCGCAACCGGTGAGAAATAAAACAACTGCAATTGAAGCCCATAGCTTTGACATAAAATTCCCTATCACTGATTAATCTTTTAACCAGAACGCCAATCCCTGACTTTGGTTGACCGCGAGACCTAGCTCGCACCTTAGTTCTAAACTTGGCTTGAAACTTAGCTCGTAACTTTTCTAGAAACTTTGCTTGAAACTTAGAGCCGCGCCGCTGATTGCAACGCTACTGATTGCAACGCCGCTGATAGCAACGCTACTGACAGCAACGCTATCGATAGCAAAGCCACTAATAGCAGCACGGCCCCTAATTATCTTACTTAGTGTTGTTCATAATGCCGCGCACCGCCGCAGGAATGTCGGCAGGCAAAATCACTAACTTGGAATTTGGCGACTTAGACATGCTTTTCATGGCATCAATATATTTTTCACCCAGCAGATACATAGCCGGTAGCTCTTTATCCTGAATCGCCTCATTCACTTTGCTCAGAGCTGTCTTAGTCGCTTCGGCAAGTACTACCTGAGCTTCTGCATCTCTGCGCGAGGCTTCAAGGCGACCGTCGGCTTCAAGAATTGCCGCGGTCTTTTCACCGTCGGCACGAGTCACAGTGGCACGTCGCTGTCGCTCTGCCGCCGCCTGTTCTTCCATCGCCTGCTGCATAGTGCCAGAAGGGTTAATATCCTGAATTTCGACAGTTTTCAGCGTAATACCCCAATCGGCAATATCCTCTGAAATAGAATCTTTAAGTTTGGCTTTAATTTGGTCTCTAGAAGACAGCGCATCATCGAGCGCCATTTCACCAACGATCGAACGCAGAGATGTCTGTACCAGTGTACGAATCGCCAGCTCATAATCTTCAACACCATAGACCGCTTTTTCCGGGCTAATAATATTAATATAGGCAACTGCATTGGCAATAATCACCACGTTATCTAGGGTAATGACTTCCTGAGAGGGAATATCCAAAACAATATCTTTGGTGGTCGCTTTAAAAGCTACATCATCAATATAGGGAATAATAATATTAAGGCCAGGGCTCAGGGACTTATGATATTTACCTAACCGCTGAACCACCCATTTGGACCCCTGTGGGACTAAACGAATACCTTTAAAGAGTGTGACAATGACCAGTATAAAAATTGCACCAACAATAAACATGCCTTCCATCTTCTTATGCTCCTAAAATTTTTAAAAAATAAATAAGTATCTAATTAACTGACTAAACAGCTGAGTAAACAGCCGACTAAATAAGTTTGGCAACCACTAAGACATTGCCAGAAATTTCTTTGATATGCAGACGGTCCCCAAGAGCAACCTCTGTGTCACAGTTAAACTCCCATTCGTCTTCGCCCAAAATCGGCGTAGTAAAACGCAGCTTACCGTTAGTCTGGCCAGCGGGAAGTTTAATAACCTGCCCAGCTTCACCAATCGCAGACTCTCGTGCTAAACCGCTGTTATTACGATCTTCCATTTTAGGCTTCAGCAACTTAAACCAAAGTACCGTGAACAGAACCGAAGAGATGGTCCACAACAGCACCTGCACGCTAAATGACATCTTAACCATGAGTGCCAACACGCCAACCACCAGTGCACCCAGGCCAAACCATAGAATCGTAAAGCTGGGCACAAATATCTCCGCAACAATAAGCAGGAGCCCCAGCACTAACCAGTGCCAATACAACATTTCCATAACCATTTAAAACCTCAGTCCAGTAAAATTTAATTATAGAGCAACAAACTTCAAGTGGGATCAGTATCAGTCTGCCGCGACATTAACAAACCATCCTCGCGACCGAGCTCAGTCTTGTAATAATCTCTTCGCTCACCCACCTGTACAAAGCCACGTTGCTGGTACAGGCGAATAGCCCGAAAATTAGACACCCTGACTTCAAGATAAGTCGTTTTAATTTCTGCGGGCAGATTAGTCAACAAATAATCTAGCATATAAGCTCCAAACCCAGACCCCTGCCTACTGGGATCAACCGCAATATTGTGTAACTCGGCCTCATCGAGCACAGTACTAAGCACAGCAAACCCGATAATCTCGCCATCAGCTAACAACACTATTGATAGCCCCTTAGCATCATCGAGGCTGTGCTCAAACTGTTTACGGCTCCAAGGGGACGCAGAGCAAGCACATTCAATGGCACTGACCCGCTCTATATCTGCGGCAGACATGACACGAATAGCAGGAACAGTATCAGTAACCATAGTCGGCAAGCTAGCTGTCAACTTTATGAACATGCCGTAAAGGCGAGAGAAAACGAATGGTCTGCCATGCATCACGCTTGCAACCAGGCTGGTCAATCATCATTTTCAAAGAAGGTAGCAATAGAGCGGTAACCTGGCCAAATACATCTACCTGACCATTGGTCACAGCGGCCTTCTGCTGCTCCGAAAGAAGCCACTTCACCGGATCATCACCCATTAGCATGATGATTTTGGCACCCCTGCTGTCGACCCGTGCCTGAATCAATGTCGCCAAAAATTCACGTACATCAGACTCACCCCCAGCCATATTCGGGTAGGGAGGCCATTCGACCAGTTCCATCTGTGGCAACGGCCCAGTGGCCTGCCCCATAACTTGTAAGATATTACCCAGCAACAAAATTTGTTCTGGGTCTGGCAGAGAATCCTCAACGGCACTGCACACTAACAGATCATCAGAGGCCTGCCAGAGCGCAAAGCGCACCTGAATATCGACCTCAGGCTCAGCAACGCTGTCAGCCATCTTAGCCGCAGCTGCGCCCTTAACTGCAATTGGTTTAGCCTGCTTATCGTCAAGGCCAATATTGACTAGCTCAGCCATGGACTTTTCCCGGATGGCTGTATTGACCCGGTCGAACATGGATTCTGGGGCAGAGCCCTCAGCGGATGAAGAGCCCTCGGCCAATAAAGAGCCCTTCGCGGACAAAGAGCCTTCAGCTGATAAAGAGCCAGAACCCTCAACTATCCCAGGCGCAGTCCTTATTATCTCGCTACCCTCCACTTCCGGTGAGGAAACAGAGGTAAGTGACGCCTTTGGTTGCGCAGACAACCCAGGCAGCACAGGTAAATCCTTGCCCACATATTGGACAATTCCCAGCTGCTGTAAATAAAGGTTTCTGCGCGCCTGAGACATTACACGCCGCCAAGCTGCGGGTGAAGTCGCCCGGGATTACGCATTAGCGTCAGCGCATTCAAATAGGCTTTAGCACTGGCCACAAGAATATCTGTATCAGCACCCTGGCCATTAATAATTCGCCCGCCCTTTTCCAATCTCACCGTCACATCACCCTGAGAATCTGTACCCTGGGTAACCGCGTTAACCGAATAGAGCTGCAAGTTAGTCTCACTATTTACCAGCTGTTCAATGGCATTAAAGATCGCATCCACCGCACCATCGCCACTGGCTTCAGCACTGTGGTCTTTATCCTGGTAGCGAATACCAATAGACGCCTTAGGGGACTGGCCCGTTTTAGACAGCACCTCTAGATCAGTCAATGTCAGCGCATCAACTTCAGTACCCATCTGTACCTCAGACACCAGAGCCTGCAAGTCTTCATCAAAGATCTCGCGCTTCTTATCAGCCAGCTCTTTAAAGCGCACAAAAGCCTGATTAAAGTCCTCTTTGCTATCAAAGCTGATATCCAGCTCTTCTAAGCGCGCCGCAAAGGCAGCTCGGCCAGACAGCTTACCTAGGGTAAGCTTATTGGTGCTCCACCCCACATCCTCTGCCTTCATAATTTCGTAGGTTTCGCGGAACTTCAAAATACCGTCCTGGTGAATACCAGACTCATGGGCAAAAGCGTTAGCACCCACAATAGCCTTGTTAGGCTGCACAGGAAAACCCGTAATACTAGAGACCAAACGGGACGTCGGCACAATATGGACCGTCTCCACATCCGTAGTCACCGGGAAAATATCACCCCGAGTGCGAATAGCCATCACCAGCTCTTCTAAAGACGCATTGCCAGCTCGCTCACCCAGACCATTGATCGTACATTCAACCTGCCGTGCACCCGCCTGAACCGCCGCGAGACTATTAGCCACAGCCAAACCTAAATCGTTGTGGCAATGCACCGAAAATACCGCCTTGTCCGCATTGGGCACAGTATTCATAAGGCGCTTAATCATAGAGCCATACTCACCTGGGTCTGAATAACCCACGGTATCCGGCAAATTAATCGTCCGCGCACCAGCGTTAATGACCGCTTCGGTAATGCGGCACATAAACTCAAACTCAGTACGGCTGGCGTCCTCAAGAGAAAACTCAACATCGTCGATTAACCCCCGAGCAATTTTCACCGCGCCAACAGCCTGAGCCAAAACCTCTTCCGGTTGCATTTGTAGCTTGTGTTGCATATGAATAGGCGAGGTAGCAATAAAGGTGTGTATACGACCCGCATTAGCGCCTTTAAGCGCTTCAGCAGCACGCTCAATGTCGCCACTAATAGCCCGGGAAAGGCTACAGATACGGCTCTCGGTAATAGTATTGGCGATCGCTTGAATAGCCTCAAAATCCCCTTGGCTAGAGATCGCAAAACCCGCTTCAATCACGTCGACGCGCATCTTTTCAAGCGCCTTAGCAATACGTACCTTTTCATCTTTGGTCATAGATGCGCCGGGGCTCTGCTCGCCATCGCGCAAGGTGGTGTCGAAGATCACTAATTTTTCTTTCGAACTCATGGTCTTGTCTTCCTTATTAAAGCCACGTCTGTTTGTGGCTCTATTGTAAAACGATTTAGTCCCCCGCGGGGGCAGAATTTCAACGCGCTAAAAAAACACTGCAACTGGACTAGCAGCGCGCTGTAATAGAATTTGGATGAGGTATAACGATAGATGCCCCTCAGGGCAGCAGTAGCAGTAGTCCACGAGCAGGTGCCGCAAGCACAGCAACAGACACGACAAAAACAGCGCTTAAGATAAGGCTGTTTGCGGTCAACACTGTGGGGCTATTACTCATAGAAGTTATTCAAACAGTTTTTCAGTTAAATGCCAAGGGCTTCTTAATCTAATGCTAAGGGCTTTTTAATCGACTGCTAAGGGCTTCTTAATCAATCGCTAAAGGCTTCTTTATTGAAAGCTAAGGGCTTCTTAATCAAATGCTAACGATTAGGGAGCCTTCTTTATCAGAGCCCCTATTCAGACTCGCCAGGTTTATCAGTCTTAAGCTTCAACCCTAGGCCCAACTTTTTGCCTACCCAGATAACCGGAGCAGAAAAACTAAAGATAGTCGCCAGCATAAAAAGAATACGCGGCGGATCAATAGTGATAACCACAAACCCCATCACCACAGACAAAATAACGATAAAAGGCACCTTGCCCCGCAGATCAATCTCTTTAAAACTAGGGTACTTAAAGTTGGAAACCATCAATAGCCCCGCAACTGCCGTCAAAACAGCACCCAACGCAGACAGACCCAAACTGGGGCCCAACTCGTAAGTTGACCAAATAAAGCCCGCTACCAAAGCTGCAGCCGCTGGACTAGGCAGACCCGTAAAGACTTTGCCGTCAGACGACTCAGCCTGCACATTAAAGCGCGCCAAACGCAGCGCTGCACAAGACGCATAAACAAAAGCCGCCGCTAGACCCACCTTACCCAAATCACTAACACCCCAACCATAGGCAACAACCGCTGGCGCTACGCCAAATGAGACCATATCTGAGAGGCTGTCATACTGCACACCAAAGTCACTCTGGGTATTGGTCATGCGTGCCACACGCCCGTCCAGCCCATCAAATATCATGGCGGTAAAGATGGCGATAGCTGCTATTTCGTACTGGCCTGTAAATCCGGAGAGCACGGCATAAAAACCTGCAAATAACGCGCCTGTGGTCAGCAGGTTAGGCAATAAATAGATGCCTTTGCGCCGCACAGTGGACCCTGGCTTTTGCGCCGGGTTGAGGTCTACGACGTTTTCGTTGTTATCTGCTTTTTTACTCATGTTCTCTTACCTGTGTCATCTGGGCGGTATTATAGGCTATTTGTGGCTTAAAGAGTCAGGTTGAATGGTCTGCTGATGATCCTAAGCGGGGAAGAATCTATGTAGGGTTGGCAGGGAATGTGTTGGGGAGAGGAATCGCACCTAGGCCTACCCTGGCGATCGGTCCCATGGGTGTAACCATTTTCAGCGTTCGCTCAACTCGCTGCGCTCAGACAGTGAGCTCTCTCAAACTGAAAATGATCACACCCATAAACGGGCCCTGACTGATCGCCAGGATAGCCCTAGGCACTATTTTAATTCTCGCGGTACATCCAATAAAAACTCAAACAAAAGAACTCCACATCACAATTCCACACAGCTATTGAGGCTTGCCTGCCCCTGTCCCCCTTTCAAAACCGTAGCCAGCATGGATGCTGGCTCCGAGACTACAGGGATGTATTCACGTCGTGTTTTGAAAGGGGGACAGGGGTTGGTAAGCCGGAACAGTGCTCCGAACGCCAAAGATCTTAAATTACGTTTAGCATGCCCCGCGAAGCAATTCAGGGACGAGATAACTGGGATTAGGACAAGACAGGTAAATCGGAGCAGAGCAAGACGCCCTGCCTCCAATTAATCAACCTTCTAAAAAGCTGTGCTGCATTTTATCAATATCAGCCTGAGACAAACCAAGCGCGCCAGTAAGGTATGCCTTAACATCACCATACTCCGCATCAATAGCCTCCAAAAATGCCACGATATTATCCTCATGCACAGAACAATAAGGGACCAACCAAGAACGATCCCAAGTCTCAACCTTAGCAGTGCGCAGATGCCCTTCCACCAGGTCAATCAACCGCTCCGAATCATAATGCTCAATCGTCAGCATATAATCCGCAATAATAGTCTCACGGGGAACATCAAGAGCAGAGAGAATAAGCGCCGCAGCCATACCCGTGCGGTCCTTGCCCGCCGAACAGTGAAACACCGAAGCACCCTGATCGTTGTCGACAATATGGCGCATAAAACGGCTAAAAGCCGGAATCACCGCCGCAGTACATTTGCGGTAAGAATTGACCACCAAATCATGGGAAGCCTGAGCACTCATCTGCCCATCAAACAGAAACTCCCAAAAGCGCGAAATATCGCCAATAGACATCTGGTAATCATCGACAAACTCCGCACGAATAGCAGTACTCGGATTTTGGGTCTGCTCCTCCTCGCGACGAAAATCGTGAATCTTGCTGACACCAATAGATTCCAGGGTATCCAAATCGCCCTCAGTCAGGTTCGCCAAATGACCACAACGCATAATCTTGCGCCACTTAACCGTGCGACCCTGCGTATTAACGTAACCGCCAATATCGCGAAAGTTAATACCACCGTCTAACGGCACCAGTCTTGATTGGTTGTCTATTACTGTCATTCTGACCCTCTGCTCTGCTTTGTAAAATATGATATCTAAGCTTTTATACGAGCTTAAAATAAAAACGGCCCGCTCCAAATAAGAGCGAGCCGTTAGCGACTATACCTTAGCGCATCTCTACACGCGCAAAAATTTATCGCCTCGAGCAATGCCAGAAACACCGCTTCTCACCACTTCCATAATACCAATTTCGCGAACAGTCTCGATAAAAGCATCCAACTTCTCGCTATCACCGGCCAGCTGCACCGTGTAAGTCGCAGGAGTAACATCAATAATATGACCGCGGAAAATCTCCACACAGCTCTTCAGTTCAGCACGGACATCATTGTCCGTAGCCTTCACCTTAACCAGCATAAGCTCACGCTCAATATGGGAGCCAACCGTCAAATCAACCACCTTAATAGTGTCGATTAACTTATGCAGCTGTTTAACAATCTGTTCCGCCATCTGGTCATCGCCATTGGTGGTAAGAGTTAAACGCGACAGCGTGTCATCGTCAGTCGGGGCCACTGTCAGCGTATCAATATTGTAACCACGCTGAGAAAACAGGCCTACAACCCTCGAAAGCGCACCAGATTCATTTTCCATCAAAATAGAAATAATACGTTTCATTAGGTTCTCTCCGTCTTGTTCAGCCATAGATCGCGCATAGAACCACCGGGCATCTGCATGGGGTACACATGCTCAGAGCGATCGACACAGATATCCATAAACACCGTGCGGTCTTTCATAGCAAAGCACTCGCGCATTTTCTCTTCCAGCTCATCGATATGAGTAATCTTCATACCCACATGACCATAGGCTTCTGCCAATTTAACAAAATCAGGCAGAGAGTCTTCGTATACAGACTCAGAGTACCGGCTGCTGTAATTCATATCCTGCCACTGGCGAACCATTCCTAACGCAGCATTATTCAAGTTGATAATCTTGACCGGCAAATTGTGTTGGGTGCAGGTCGACAACTCCTGAATACACATCTGGATACTGCCCTCACCTGTCACACAGGCAACGTCAGTATCTGGGAAAGCGCGCTTGCAACCCATGGCCGCAGGCAAACCAAAGCCCATGGTGCCAAGGCCGCCAGAATTGATCCAGGTGCGGGGCTTATCAAACCGATAATACTGGGCAGCAAACATCTGATGCTGGCCCACATCCGAGGTGACAATAGCTTTGCCGTCGGTCACTTTGTAAAGCATCTTAATCACATCTTGAGGCTTGATTAAGTTGCCTACGCTGGGCTCGTAGCGAGACGCTGTATACAGGCCTTTGTCCGCACGCCATTGGTCAATCTGTTTCCACCATTCGGCCAGAGCCTTCGCGTCCGGCTCTATATCCATCTGCTCGGCGATACTCATCATCTCGACCAATACCGAAGTACAGGTGCCAACAATGGGAATATGAGCTTCAATGTTTTTTGACACTGTTGTCGGGTCTACATCGACATGGATAATCGTTGCCATCGGGCAGAATTTTTCCAAATCGTTAGTCACTCGGTCATCAAACCGAGCGCCGATAGCAAAGATCACATCCGCATGGTGCATCGCCGTATTGGCTTCGTAAGTGCCGTGCATACCCAACATGCCCAAGTTCTGTCTATCAGTGCTTGGGTAGCCACCCAGGCCCATCAAAGTATTGGTCACTGGGAAGTTAAGCTTTTGCGCCAGGGCAATAAGATGCGGCGCTGCATTGTCGATAACAATGCCGCCACCGGCATAAATAACCGGGCGCTTGGCCTCGATCAATGTTTTAACCGCACGCTTTATCTGCCCGCGATGACCCTTGTCCGTAGGCTGGTAAGAGCGCATTTTGGTCTCGGTCGGCCAGTGGTAAGGCACCTTATAGCTAGGGTCAGTAACATCTTTAGGGATATCAACAACCACAGGGCCGGGACGGCCAGTAGACGCAATGTAGTAAGCCTTGGCGATAGTCTCGGCAATGTCTTCTGCCCGAGTGACCAAAAAGCTGTGCTTAACAATCGGGCGTGACACGCCGACCATATCGGTTTCCTGAAAGGCATCCTGACCAATCTTGCTCAGAGGCACCTGCCCAGAAATAACCACCAGAGGAATTGAATCCATGTAGGCCGTCGCAATACCGGTAATCGCGTTGGTCGCACCGGGACCAGAGGTCACCAGCGCCGTACCCACTTGACCGGTCGCGCGAGAAAATCCGTCAGCAGCATGCACAGCGGCTTGCTCGTGACGAACCAAAATATGAAAGACGTCATCCTGTCGATACAGGGCGTCATAGATATGCAGCGCGGCACCGCCGGGGTAACCCCAAACGTCTTTTACGCCTGCATCTTTTAAAGCACGGATTAAAATATCACCGCCAGATAAGAGTTCCACAATATGTCCTCTAATAAAATTAACGGACCTTTCTCATGGGCGACGGGGGCTGAAACATCAAAAGTGACACCGCAGGTTGCGGTAATGTCCAGTCACACGGGTAAGTGCTTATGACTGTCGTTGGCTCTGCAAGCTTGGATAAAAAGCAGCGCCATCTCTGTTGATGACCAGCGGCACGGGTTGCGCCAGCATGGTACTAGGACTTAAATTCACCATCGATACGATGCTGAATGTTTGCAATCTACCAGTTTTTACAGATTAGTCAATGGCTTAGGGGCAAACAATCACTTCCACTCACCTGCAAGATAAGCCAATATGGGCTGCATAAGTTGATAAAAATCAACATAAAAAGATGCCATAAGGCGACACATAAGAAGCTAGATAGAAAGCCGCATAAGAAGCTAGATAAAAAGCCAGAACAATAATCGATGCACTTAATCACGTGAGGGGAATTCACTTTGAATAACGTCCAGCAGCACAGCATAAAACAGGCCCTAAAAACACTCAGCCTTATACTAGCCTTTGGCTTACTAACGGGCCTACTAAGCGGCTGCGCCAAACCCCAACCGGACATGCTTATTATCGACAACGTTCAGGGTTATAGCTTTGACAACGATCGGCAGCTGTTTGAATTTAGTGCCTTGGCCGTTAGTGAAGGCCGAGTTGTGCAGACCGGTGATGCAACCCTAGCCGCGCAATACCCAGAGGCCAAAATACACGATGGCCAGGGCAAAACTTTACTGCCCGGCTTAATAGATGCCCACGGCCATATCTCTTCCCTAGGCTATGCCCTGCTAAGCCTAGACGTGCGTGGCCTAGACTCCGCCCAAACTACAGCTGAAGCCGCCGCAGACTATGCCAGCAAAAACCCAGCCCTGAGCTGGGTCCAAGGTCGTGGTTGGAATCAAGTACTCTGGTCAGACAACCAATACCCCACCGCCGCCACTCTAGATGCAGTGATAACAGACCGCCCCGTCTGGTTAGAACGCATCGACGGCCACGCGGGCTGGGCCAACCAAAAAGCCATGGCACTGGCAGGCATTACCAAAGACACCATCTCCCCAGAGGGTGGTGAAATTATTCATGATGCCCAGGGCGAACCCACCGGCATCTTTGTCGACAATGCCATGAGCCTCATCATTGGTGTAATACCCAAACCCAGTGACGTAGAAATTACCTTAGCCCTAGACGCTGTTAGCAAGCATCTACTCAGTCTAGGCATCACCTCTGCCCATGACGCAGGGGTACTGTCCAACGAGCACAAGGTGTATCGCAAGATCGCCGACAGCGGAGACATGCAGGTGCGCATCTATGGCATGTATTCCTCCAGTGAATCTGACCTAGAGGAAGTACTGGCCGCCGGCCATAGCAACGACCCCAGCGACATGTACTCTATGCGCAGCATTAAGGTCTACACCGACGGCGCCCTAGGCAGCCGCGGTGCTGCGATGCTGGCACCCTACAGCGATCGCCCCGACCATAGCGGCCTGCTGCTCACCAGCAGCGCAGAGCTACGTCGCCTTTTTGCCCTAGCCATTAATGCCGAATTTCAGATCGCCATTCACGCCATTGGCGACAAAGGTAACCGTATTGGTTTAGACGAAATAGAACAGGCCTATGCCACAGAGGGCGGTCGCCACCTGCGCCATCGTATGGAACATGCACAGGTCGTCGCCCCAGTTGATATACCTAGGTTCAAAACCCTAGACGTGATTCCATCTATGCAGCCAACCCATGCCACCAGCGACATGAATATGGCCGAAGACCGCATTGGTGCTGAGCGTTTAAAAGGTGCCTATGCCTGGCAGACGTTTCTCAACCAAGGTAGTCGCCTGGTATCTGGATCTGATTTCCCCATAGAACTCGCCAATGTCTTCCACGGCATTCATGCCGCAGTAACAAGACAAAATAAAAGTAATCAGCCACAAGCTGGTTGGATTGGTGAAGAAGCCATGAACCTAGAAGACACCATGCGCTCGTTTTCCATCGACGCTGCCTGGGCCGCTCATCAAGAGGATCGTCTAGGAGGTCTTACGCCGGGCAAATGGGCCGACTTTATTCTGATAGATCAGGATATTTACAAGATTCCGGCTCAGGACATCTGGAAAACTCAGGTCTTAGAAACCTGGTTAGCCGGCGATTTGGTGTATTCCAACGCTCCTAGATAAAGAGCACTTCTGAATAAAGAGTGCCCCTAGATAAAGAGCACTTCTGAATAAAGAGTGCCCGTAGATAAAGAGGCCTACTAACTAAAAAGCCCACCCCTAATTCAAAAAGAGTTAGGGGAACATAACCTCTATCGAGGTAACTGCACAGCAATAGTATTCGCCGTGCGCTCAACCGTATTATCCTGATTAAGGTAGACCAGCTTAGGTTGATGGGCCGCTGCTTCAGCCTCCGAAAACTGCCCGTAGGTGGCAATAATAATCCGGTCGCCTACTTGGCATTTACGGGCTGCTGCACCATTGATAGAAATAATGCCCGACCCCGCCTGCGCCGCAATAATGTAAGTGGTAAGGCGTTCACCGTTACTCACATTGTAGATATCGATCTGTTCAAACTCACGCATACCACTGAGCTCAAGCAGAGCAGAATCAATAGCACATGAGCCGTCGTACCAAAGCTCAGCTTGAGTGACAGACGCCATATGTAACTTGGCTTTAAGAAAATTAGACTGCATAGAAAACTCCATGTATTTCACGCAACTACTACAACTTACTATTAAAAAACGTCTTTTTAACTAATAGCTTTTAATTAACAGCCTTAACCCAAAACAATACTCAAATTATCAATAAGTCGCGCGGACTCTGTAAACATAGCACCTAAAATAGTAATGTCCAGATCGTCATCGGCGGCCGCATTAAGAGTTTTACTGTTACTAATAGACACATAGTCCACCTCAAAACCAGCCTCAACAATGTACTGCTTAGCCTGCCCTTCCAACCCGACAAAATCTTTATTGCCGCCCTTTATCTGCACGGCAATCCATTCCAGCGTATCTTTTAAGACAATCACTCGAGAACGTTCATCTTCCGTGATATAGCAATTTCTTGAGCTCATGGCCAAGCCATCGGGCTCACGGTGAATCGACGCAGAACTAATCTGCACTGGCATACAAAGGTCTTCTGCCATACGGCGAATCACGGCCAACTGCTGGTAATCCTTAATCCCAAAAATCGCCTCATCTGGCTGCACAATATTAAACAGCTTACTCACCACGGTAGTAACACCCTCAAAATGACCGGGGCGGCTAGCGCCACACAACACATCGGTCATGGTCGGGCAAATCACGCGGCTCTGGGTATCCAGACCATTGGGGTACATCTCGATATCATCAGGGTGAAATAGATAGTCGCAGCCAGTCTCGCGCAGCTTGTCACAGTCGGATTGAAAGGTTCGTGGATACTTGTCCCAGTCTTCGTTTAGGCCAAACTGCAGGGCATTGACAAAAATAGAGCAAACCACAATATCATTGGTCTCACGGGCCTGTTTAATCAGTGCTAAGTGGCCCTCATGGAGATTGCCCATGGTAGGCACAAAACCCACCCGCAAACCCTTGCGACGGTCTTGATTAAGATCATCTCGAAGTCCACTGACAGTGTGAAATATCTTCATGAATGAAAACCTTTAGAGGTAGAGTTAAAGCTTAAAAGTTGCGGCTCAAACGTTAGTTATCAGAGAAATGATCGCCAGCCAAGTTTTCGAAGCGCGTGTACTTGCCCATAAACATCAGGCGACAGGTGCCAATAGGACCATTACGCTGCTTACCAAGAATAATTTCGGCAGTGCCCTTGTCGGGACTGTCTTCGTTGTACACCTCATCGCGGTAGATAAAGGCAATCACATCCGCATCCTGCTCAATCGCGCCAGATTCACGCAAATCGGCGTTTACAGGGCGTTTATTGGGCCGCTGTTCCACATTTCGACTTAACTGCGACAGCGCAATCATCGGGCATTCATATTCTCGAGCCAGACCTTTAAGCTCACGGGATATCTGCGAGATTTCCTGCACTCGCCCATCCGCCGAATTAGTACCACTCATCAGCTGCAGATAATCCACCATAATCATGCCCGGCTGAGCTTGCTCATAGAGCGCCTCAGTATCCGCTGGCGTGTCTGCACCATGCTTCTGGTGCCACTGGGCACGCAACTGGTCCACACGCTCGCGAGTGAACTGCTTGATACGGTTACGCATCTCCAGCGGTGTGATGCCCGCTGAGTCATCAATAAACAATGGCCGATCTTTAAGGCGCTGCGCCGCACTACTCAGGCGCGGCCAATCATCTTCCACAAGGTTACCCGAGCGCATACGTGTTGCATCAATCTTGCCAATCGAAGAGAGCATACGCATGACTAGGCTGCTGGCTGGCATTTCGAGTGAGAACACCAGTACCGGGCGATCTTGATGCAGGGTCGCGTGCTCGACCATATTCATGGCGAAGGCCGTTTTACCCATAGAGGGTCGACCGGCAATAATAATTAAATCTGATTTCTGCCAGCCGGAGGTCATGCCATCGAGGTCAGAAAACCCAGTACTGAGGCCGGTAATATCCGAATCATTTTTAAACAGCTCATCAAGGCGCTCAACAGCTTCCTTAATGAGAAAGTTAACTTCTTTAAAACCGCCTTTTTTAGGGCGATTTTCAATAATTTCTTGGAGACGTCGCTCCGCTTCTTCAAGTAGCTTAGCGCTGTCCCAACCCAGGGGGTTGTAGCCTTTGCGCACAATATCGCTAGACGCACTGATCAATTGCCGAACAATCGAGCGCTCGAGAACAATCTGGGTATAGGCCTTAACGTTGGCCGAACTGGGGGTATTACTCGCTAGATCAACCAGATACTCGGCACCGCCAGCGGCACTAAGTTGATTAGAATTTTGTAGCGATTCGGTAAGGGTAATAGGGTCAAAGGGCTGGCCATCGGCGGCTAGGGCGGCCATGGCATTAAAGATCAGCTGGTGGTCAGCGCTGTAGAAGTCGCTGTCAGACAGCACCTCAGACGTGGTGTCAAAAGCATCGTTCTTCAGCATCAATCCGCCTAGAACAGCCTGCTCCGCCTCAATAGAATGGGGCAGTGGCTGGCTTATGGTCGGTTGTGCAAAAAGCGCTTCGTTCATGCTTAAAATCTTTAACCTGTTGTTTCGACGTTGCCTAACATTTCTGTCTGCGTTAAAAACAAAAACGGCACTGCATCTTATTCAGAAGCAGTGCCGTTATGCAATAACTTAATCTCTACCAGCCAATGTAATGCTGGTGACAGAAATTACTCTGCTTCAACCACTACAGTGATTGCCTGAGTCAGATCAGTGTGCAGCTGAACTTCGATCGAAAACTCACCAACATGACGCAGAGCGCCTTCGGGCAAGTTGATTTCGCTCTTAGTAATCTCGCCGCCAGCAGCATTAATTGCTTCTTCGAGGTCACGTGCACCAACAGAACCGAACAGCTTGCCTTCATCGCCTGCAATCGCAGAGATAGTGACAGTGCCAATAGCAGCTAGCTTAGTCGCGCGAGCAGTTGCTTCGCCGAGCTTAGCATCTGCAGCAGCTTCTAGATCTGCACGACGGTGTTCAAACTCAGCCAGATTTTTATCTGTAGCAAATAAAGCTTTGCCCTGAGGGATCAAGTAGTTGCGGCCGAAACCAGCTTTAACATTAGCAGTGTCACCAATGCCGCCTAACTTGCCTAATTTTTCTAACAGAATAACTTCCATCTTAATAACCCCTGTTACTTAACGTTAAGCGCTTATCGATAGATGCTTTCAAATAAGCATGTTCAAATAAGCACTTACTATAAACTCATGGTTGACGGTTTTTAACGTCCGCTAACCTTGAGCGTAAATTCAAAATGCTGTCCGCAAAACCAAGTCCCACTAGTAAAACACCAATAGTGGGGCCGAATGCAACCAGCCCAATATACATAAAGACTATCCACTGACCACCAGCCTGTAAAAACTTCACGCTGTGGTGAGCAACAGCCAAGCCAGACATTAACAGCGGTACCGCCATTAACTCTGCCCAAAATTCATAGCCGCTAGGTAACCGCATTCCAGCGACAACAGCCAATAGCAACAATCCAGCAACCCGAGGGTCGAGCCTAAATCCACGGAATTCTTCACCGAAGCCACCAGGGTTATACAACATCCCCTGCCACCAACGAGATACAAACAAACTCACAATGGCGCTGACCGACAGCATCAGAGCAACAAGACCGAGAATAAAAGGTCGCCCGGGTACAAAAGGCGGCTTCTCTAACTCTTGCTGCGCTGCAACTTCAGCCAACATAGTGCTTATGGTGTCGATCAAAAAGTCGACATCGGCACTAAAAAACAGCCCAAATCCCAGTGCAAAACCTGCGGCAACCAGCATCGATATGAGCATGGTTGTCTGCCATGAGGTGGTTAGCCGTAAAACATTGGCCGACACCACCATCATAAACAGAGACGCTACAGACACCAGGGTCAGCAGCGCAGGTCCTTCACTTAGGGCGTAGCTTGCAATCAAGGGCAATACAGCCCAAAGCAACACTAACAACCCTTCGGTACTTCCTTTGCGTAACGTCACCAAACCTATAGTCGCCGGGCTAATAAAGGGAAACAAACTTCCCAATAGTGCCACCGCGCAGGCTTGTGTCCGCCCGCGCATAACAAACTCAGCTAGGCCACGCAAGAATGCTATTCCTAATTACTTATGGCTATCGGTGTACGGCAGCAACGCAACATAACGCGCGCGCTTGATAGCTTCTGACAACTCACGCTGGTAGCGTGCCTTGGTACCAGTAATACGGCTGGGAACGATCTTGCCGCTCTCAGACACATAACCTTTCAAGGTGTCCAAATCTTTATAATCGATTTCAGTTGCGCCTTCGGCAGTGAAACGACAAAACTTTCTACGACGTACGAATCTAGCCATGATTATTCTCCTTTATCCGCTGCGGGCGCTTCTTCAGCAGTTGTTTCGTCTGCAACTGCAGCTTCTGCAGGTGCCTCTTCAGCAGCAACTTCTTCAGCAGCTGGTGCGGCGGCTGCAGTGGCAGCGGCGGCGGCAGCAACTTCAGCGGCTTTCGCTTCGTCAGCTTTCGCTTTAGCAACGTTGCGACGCTCGCGGGCTTCTTTGTCTGCTTTTTCAGCGTTTTCCAGCTTCATGATCGGCGACTCAACCGTAACGGCCTCATCACGACGAATAACCATGCTGCGTAGAACAGCATCGTTGTAGCGGAAAGTAGAATTTAGCTCATCGAGAACTTCCTGACCGCACTCGACGTTCATCAGAATGTAATGAGCTTTATGAATTTTGTTGATTGGGTAAGCCAATTGACGGCGACCCCAGTCTTCCATACGGTGCACGGCGCCGTCAGCTGCTGTAATAGACGCAGTATAACGTTCAACCATACCTGGGACTTGCTCGCTCTGGTCGGGATGGACCAGGAACACGATTTCGTAGTGACGCATTGTATCTCCTCATGGATTAAAAGAGCCTCCCGGTCGGCCATTTAGCCATCGCGGTGAGACAAGGAGTGCCCGAGCATAAAAATGGTCGTATTCTCGGACGCTTTAAGGCGCGGGAGTATAGAGAGTTGAGCGCGGAGTTGCAACAGATTCAAGTAGTCCAGGATAAACTTTTACACGGCGAACAGAGCATCGCTGCCCGGCTACCTATCTCTCTCAGAAGACCCATCACGCAAGTTCAACAAAGAACTCTCGCGCAAGCTCCAAAAAGAGCGAACATTACTGCGTGGTTCGGCCAGTATAAACGTGATCGCCATCTCCTCAGCAGCCACCAGCACATGGAACAGAATAACCACCCTAAAGAAGCCATCGACGCCCCAAAGTATCAACACATAATACGCAGGGGCAATTAATATCGCCGCCAACTTAGCGCCCCAAGTATGGTAGCTGGGGTAGCCACCAAATTTACGAAAGGCAAACAATGTGGGCAGGGTAAACGACAGCATAGCGGCAAACAAAAACTCCGCCTGCTTGGCAAAAATATCTGGCCAAATAAGGTGCAGCCCCAGAATCATCGCCGCATAGGTAAGAATATCACCCCAGCTATCCAGCTTAGCCCCCAACTCACTGGCCTGATTAAGCCTGCGAGCCAGATAACCATCCAAAACATCACTCACCAGAGACACCACCAACACCAGCAAAAATAGCTCACTCTTTTGCGCCGAAGCAAGCCACACCAGCACCGGCACCAGACCTAGGCGCAGCATGCTCAGTAAATTTGGGATTGAATAGATTGTTGGCGTCATAATGTCCTTGTGGGGTGAAAATTAGATTTAAAACGTCCGTTTGATTGCCGGTTAAAGTGGCGATTAGATAAGCAGATAGCCTAGTAGCCAAACTCCAAACTTCACCAGCACAGAACCAATATCACTCAATACTAAGACTAGCCCCTACTCCTATTAAAAATCAACTTCTGAGATCAATAAGAAGTAACTATTAGCCCCACTAAACCGATCGACGCTGGCGAACCACCTCAAACAAACAGACTCCCGTGGCCACCGAGACATTTAGGCTACTCACCTCGCCCGCCATAGGCAGCTTACCCAAGAAGTCGCACTGCTTGCGAGTCAACTGGCGCATACCCGCGCCCTCAGCGCCCATCACTAACACAATAGGGCCCTTAAGATCTAAATCATAAATATACTGCTCAGCCTCACCAGCCGTGCCCACCACCCAAGCGCCCTGCTCCTGCAACTTCTCAAGCGTACGGGTCAAATTAGTCACCATCACCAACGGCATAGTCTCAGCAGCACCACAGGCTACTTTACTCACCACGGGGGTCAGCCCTACAGAATTGTCTTTGGGCACAATCACCGCATCCACCCCAGCCCCATCGGCCGAGCGTAAACAGGCACCCAAATTGTGGGGGTCAGTCACCCCATCCAGCATCAAAAAGAAAGTATTTTGGCCCTTCTGTTTAGCCAGATCTAACAAAAAACCTTCATCGTAGGTTTGGCCCGGGCTACACAGCGCCATCACACCCTGGTGGCGGCCCTCAGCCTTGCCATCTAGCTGCTTTACCGTTGCCCACTGCAAGGTCACACCATGCTGCTCGGCTAGTTTATGAATCTTTTGCAAACGATCATCCGTCCGCCCGCGCTGCACATGCAACTCCTTCACCCGCTGAGGTGCCGACTTAAGCATGGTTTGCACCGCATGAATGCCGTAAATCCAATCCACAAAACTCTCCTACCGCGTCTATTAAAAATGTAAGGCCACAATCGCCGATTGCGCATTGTACTGGCTTTGGGCAAAATCCAAGCATGATAAATCAGCTCAGTGACCGAGCTGCCACCAACAACCACATTTGAGCCCTATGACCGACACCTCTGACGCCTTCGATACAGCTGCATCAACATCTAATACAGCCAACTTACTACGGCGACTAATGGCACTCATGTACGACGCCTTTTTACTATTTGCCATTACCCTCGGCTACGGCGGCCTGCTGCTCATCATCAAAATACTTTTCAACGGTACCACCGGCCTCGAAGACATACAGCCCGGCCCCGTTATTCAAGCAATCAGTTTCTTAGGCTGGCTGGCCTCATTAGGTGGCTACTACTATATATGTTGGCGCAAACAGGGCCAGACCATGGGCATGAAAGCCTGGCGACTCAAACTGCAGCAACCCGACGGCACCCTAGCCAGCCCCCAACAAGCCATACTGCGCTGCGTGCTAGCAACATTGTCATTAGCCGCCGCCGGCATAGGCTATTTGTGGTGCCTACTACCCCCAACCAAAGCTTGCCTGCATGATATTTACACCGGCACAGAAGTCGTGTTGCTACCCAAAGACAGTAAATAAGGACCGCCACCATGACCGCCACCTACATACTCGCAATGGACCAGGGCACCACCTCCTCCAGAGCCATACTCTTTAATCAACAATACGCCATCGTCGAACAGGCCCAAATGGAATTCGACCAACACTTCCCCGACTCAGGTTGGGTAGAACACAACCCAGCAGATATCTGGCAGACCAGCCTAGACACAGCCAAACAAGCCGTAGCCCAGGCAGGCATAAAGCCAGACCAAATAGCCGCCATCGGCATCACCAACCAGCGTGAAACCACCTTACTCTGGGACCGCGCCACCGGCGAGCCCATCTACAACGCCATCGTCTGGCAAGACCGTCGCACCGCAGACTACTGCAACAACTTAAAAGATCAGGGCCACGAAGCCATGGTCAGCGCCAAAACTGGCCTACTACTAGACCCCTATTTCTCCGCCACCAAAATCGCCTGGCTATTAGACAACGTGGAAGGCGCACGAGAGCGAGCCGAACGCGGCGAACTCGCCTTCGGCACCATGGACAGCTGGCTACTATGGAACCTAACCGAAGGGCAAAGCCATGCCACCGATGCCACCAACGCCTCAAGAACCATGCTCTACAACATTCACCAAGGCCACTGGGATGAGGAACTATTAACGCTGTTTAATATTCCAGCCTCCCTACTGCCAGACGTAAAAGACTGCGCTGCCGACTTCGGCAACACCAAACTACTCGGCGATAGCAGCGTAATTCCCATTCTAGGAATCGCCGGCGACCAACAAGCCGCCACAGTAGGCCAAGCTTGTTTCGAAACCGGCATGATGAAATCAACCTACGGCACCGGCTGTTTTGCACTATTAAACACAGGCACAACCGCAGTAGCCTCAAGCAACAAACTGCTCACCACCATCGCCTACCAACTTGACGGCAAAGTTACCTATGCCCTAGAAGGCTCCATCTTTATAGCCGGTGCCGCCGTGCAATGGCTGCGCGATGGCCTAGGCATTATCGACAGCGCCAAACAGTCAGGCGAACTAGCCCAGCAAGCCGATGACAATCAAGACGTCTACATGATCCCCGCTTTTACCGGCCTAGGCGCCCCCTGGTGGGACGCCGATGCTCGCGGTGCACTGCTGGGATTAACCCGCGGAACAGGGCCAGCGGAAATTGCCCGCGCGGCACTAGAGTCCGTTTGTTATCAAACCTTGGATTTACTCAATGCCATGCATGCAGATTGGGATCAAAGTGCAGAAACGGTATTGCGTGTTGATGGCGGCATGGTCGCCAGCGATTGGACCATGCAGCGTCTTGCGGATATTTTGCAGGCACCGGTGGATCGTCCGATGATTGCCGAGACTACGGCATTGGGTGCGGCTTGGTTGGCAGGATCACGGGCAGGGGTTTGGCCTGACCAGCAAGGTTTTGCGGATAGTTGGCGATTGGATAAAAACTTTGCGCCGGAGATGGCGGTTGAGTTGCGTGATAAAAAAGTCGCAGGGTGGAATCAGGCCGTTCAGAGGGTGCTGTCTTAAACAGCTAGCCCTAATGGGTAGCCACCAAAAGAGCCCCTGACAGAGCCAGCACCACACCCAAAAATTTACGAGCTGTGAGTTTTTCACCCAAGAAAAAGTAGGCCAACAGAATAATAAAGGCGGTGGACATCTGGTTGTAGATCGCCGCTCTTCCGGCTTCTAAATACTTAAACCCAGCAATCCAAAACAGGGTCGCCAAAAACGGCCCCAAGATCGCCATAGGAATCATGGTGCGCCACATATCTGTGCGATAAAACCCGAGCAACAGCGTGGTCTTTAAATTGCCTGGGTATTTAATAGCGCCAAAGATCGCCATGGCGACCACCGCTGCCAAAAACCGAAATCCAGTGACCCAGATAACCGACTCTTCGCGGTAGATATCGCGCACAATCAGGATGCCCGCCCCCATAATGGCATGGGCAGTTGCCGCTAGAGCAATACCAATCATGATGTCTTTTTTGGTGGCCGCTGTTGTCTTCATCACCGCCCCCACAAACACACCAGAGACAACCAGCAGCCCACCCATAATTTCCCAAGCACTCAGCATTTCGCCAAACATCACAAAGCCCAGTATGGTAATGGTTGGTGTATAGGCACAGTCGGCTAGCGCTTGCAGGCTGGCACCCAGTCGATTGAGAGACGCGGCCACCATGGTGTCGGCAATAGAAATGCCCACCACTGCACTAATAATTAAACGAAAGTAGTCCCACCCAGACAGGTCAAGCAGCAGGGGTTCTTGCAGTATAAATAGGGTGATAACCAACAAAAATAAAGCGACGCTGCTCTTGAAAAAGGTAAGCGCCACAGGCGGAATCTGGTAGCCCGCCACGCGCATTAAAATGACCGCAAACGACCATACCAACGCACTGGCCACCGCATAATAATCGCCTGTATACATACCAAAAGAACCTTAAAATTTAAGCCAGACAAGCTGGGAGCTTGGAAAAATCGATTATAGCCGGTCAAGCCAGCGCGTGGTTAAATAAGCTTTTGATAATACCTAACTTATAACGACAGGGACTGATAGCGATGATCAAGCAACTTTTACCCATAGGCTTTTTAACAGCCACTGCGCTTTTATTAATAACAGCCTGTTCAGAACAAGGCAGCGACCAAGCGGCCAACGCTGAAGTCGCCAGCAATCAGCCCGCACTAAAGCTCTACACCTTAGACTGCGGCACCATTGCTGTATCTGACCTAGACGTTTTTGCCTCTAGCGGTGCCTATGCAGGGCTGAAAGGCGATCTCACCAATACCTGCTACCTTATACGCCACCCACAAGGTGACCTATTATGGGACCTCGGTCTACCCACTGCCCTTGCCGGCACAGGCCCTCAGACTAATGGTGTTTTCACCATGACCATGCAACAGACTTTAACCACTCAACTGTCTGATCTAGGCATAGCACCAGACGACATCGACTTTATGGCAATCTCTCACAGCCACTTTGACCACACGGGCCAAGCCGACCAGTTTCCGAATAGCCTGTGGTTAGTCAATAACAATGAGTTCGAACACATGTTTGCTACGGAAGAGAGCTCGTTACAGAACGCGGCCTTTACTACCATCAGCAAAACCACTTACAGCGGTAACAACGACGTGTTTGGCGACGGCTCGGTGGTTATTCTAGCCTCTCCCGGTCACACCCCGGGCCACAGTGTTCTGCAGGTTAACCTGCCACAAACTGGCCCTATGCTGCTCACAGGCGATCTATATCACCGCACTGAGAGCCGCGCATCCAAGTATGTTCCGAGGTTTAATACCGATGAGCCTCAAACCAGAGTGTCTATGGCTGCCTTTGAAGCTCTGGCCACCGAGCTAGGCGCTAGGGTCATTATTCAGCACGAACCTACAGACGTTGCCACATTGCCCAAACCACCGCTATTTCTCGACTAGCCTCGGCGGGCTAGCACGATTGATCTACTGGGATATTGTGCTCAAAGTGCTTCGGCGACATAGTTGATTAAGTGGTAGGTTTTGGATTGGAGCACCGTTCCGGCTCACCTGCCCTTACCCCCTTTCAAAACACGACGTGAATACATCCCTGTAGTCTCGGAGCCAGCATCCATGCTGGCTCCGGTTTTAAAAGGGGGTAAGGGCAGGCAAGCCTTAATATCTGAGTGTAATTTTGGCTTTGAGTGTATGTTCTTTTAATGATTTTGTGAGTCGATGAGTTCCAAGAATTAAAATAGTCATAGTCATAGTCACTATTCACGTTTGCCCTGTACACCTAAAGTAAAAAAACCAAAAAACACCGAACACCTTCTAAGAACCTCGCTCCAATGTTGAGGCTTGCCTATCCCTGTCCTCTTTCAAAACCGTAGCCAGCATGGATGCTGGCTCCGAGACTACAGGGATGTATTCACGTCGTGTTTTGAAAGAGGACAGGGATAGGTAAGCCGGGCCAGTGCTCAGAACAAAGGACCCTGTCTAAGTTAGAAAAGAAAGATTGTTAATTTTATATGACAGTTTGGTCGTTCAAAGAAACAGCGGAAATCACCCCGCGCGGCGTAACAGGAACAACCCGACCAGAGCACAGAAAATTACCGGTAGAATCACAGCAATCAAAGGAGGAAAACCAAACACAATACTTAGAGGCCCCAGCATATCTTGGACAATGCGAAAGCTCACCCCCACCACCACACCAATAAAGATACGAAAGCCCATCGTAGAATTACGTAGCGGGCCAAACACAAACGAAATACCAATCAGCACCAAACCAATAATCACCAGCGGCTGCAGCACCTTAGTCCAGTAAGCTAGTTTGTAGACCTCATTGTCCACATTCTGCTTCTCCAAGAAATCGATGTACTGGTACAGACTACCAATCGACAGAGAATCCGGCGGTAGAATATTGAAGGTCAAAACCTCCGGCGTCAGCTCTGGTTCCCAGCGACGAGTGACTAGCTTATCCGTCTCAGTGCGACCCTCAGCAAATCGAGTAATCGACACATTCTCCTCGACCCAGTGATTATCCATAGCGTTGTAAGTAGCACGTGACGAAAAACTTGCCTCCTCTAGGCTGCGGTCCTCAGCAAACTGAAAACGGCTCACGCCAAACAGTACACCACCCGGGAACACCGCATTAAAATGCATAAACTCGCTACCCTCGCGGTTCCATAGGCCAGACGAAGAATCTAACGCCGACTCCCCCTTGCGTAAGTATTCCCTGCGGCCCTCAGCCAGCTGATCTAGATAAGGAGAAAAATACTCGCCAATCGCAGCAGCCAACAACACAAACAGCAGTACCGGCTTAATCACAAAATAAACAATGCGCAGCAGCGACACACCAGAGGCGCGCATCACAATCACCTCACTACTGCTCGCCAGCAAACCCAAACCAAACAGGCAGCCAATTAGCGACGAAAAAGGAATGTATTCATAGATAGTCGACGGCAGCGTTGTGCCGACATAAATAAGGGCGTCAGAGAAATGGTAATTGTTCTTAACAGCCCCCGCCTCATCGATAATCGCTGCCACCACGTCGAGCCCCACCAGAATCAGCAGAGCCACGGTAATGGAAAAGAATATAGTCGTGCCCACATGGCGAGAGAGACGGCGCATCAGGAAGCTCCCCCTACCTTACTGGCCTTAGAAACATGAGCAGTTTTAGAAACATGAGCAGCATTAGCTCTGGTAAACAGCACCCGCTTCAAATTATCCCAGCCCAGCAACACCAGCGCGATTAATAGAAACAGCAGATGCACGGGCAACAGGGTTACCCCAATAGGCACCGAGCCCGATTCAAGAGCCCCGCGCATGGCGTTGAGCATTACCAGATAAGCAAAATACAGCATCACCGCTGGCAGCAATTTGGCATACCTGCCCTGCCTAGGGTCAGTGCGACTTAAAGGCACAGCCAGCAATGTCACTATTAATACCATTAACGGTATCGACAGGCGCCATTGCAGGGCCGCCTGACGCTTAATATCGGTCGAACCCAGCAGCTCGCTGGTGGGCATGGCGTTGATCTCTAAATTCTCTTCGATCTTTTCTGGGGCTTCTAGGCGTGTGCCATATTCTTCAAAATGGGTAATTTGGTATTCGTTTTTACCGGGCACCCCTTCCACGCGATAGCCCTTGTCCAGCACCAAATAGCGGTCGCTGCCATCTTCATTTTTTTGTTGCCTACCCCGTTCGGCCACCACAATCACCAGGCGGCTATCAAAGGTCTCGGCAGACCCGGCGGTAACAGCCAAAAACACGTCTTCCAGTTCTTGCTGTTGGTTAACGGCTTCGGCATAGGTCACGCCTTTGGCACCGCGCAGCCCGTAAAACTTTTTTGGGGTTAGCTTATCTAGCTCAGTCTTTTCTTCTTGGGCGGCAAATATAGTCTCGGCTTTGGCCACGCCAGCGGGCGACACCGACAGGCTCAACCAACCCACTACTAATGCCAAGGCAACAGCAACCACTCCGGTGTAACCAAGCAGCTGGCCTTCAGACACACCACAGGCCTTGAGCACGCTCATCTCGTTTTCGATATACAGGCGACCAAATGACAGCAAAATAGCCAAGAAAAACGCTAGGGGCAATGTGAGCTCTAAAAAGCCCGGAATGCGATAGCCAATCACTGCAAAGATAACGCCCGGCTCTAGATTGCCAGACACCGCGTTGGCCAGGTACTTCACAAAGCGGCCACTGACCAACACCATGAGCAACACAATGCACACAGCAAAGGTCGCCGACAGAATCTCGCGACAAAAGTAGCGGAAAATAATCAATGGATTAGGCTTACAGCTATTGGGCGTGATGACACAGAATGGTATCCTTCGCGGGTTATTTTACTCAATCAAATACTGGAGCTAACATGGATTTTACGGCATCTTCCGCTAACCTGCTAAACATTAAGGCGGATTCTCTCATTCTCGCGACTGGCTCACAACTGCAAAACAGTGCAGCCGAGCTAGATAACTCACTAGAAGGAGCAATCTCGTCATTAATAAAGGCTGGCGATTTTAGCGGTAAGTCTGGTCAGACTCTGGTGATGCATATCCCGGGCGCTTCAGGTAAACGTATTATTCTGGTCGGCACCGACGGTGCAACCACTCAGCAGCAGCAAATCAAAGTCATCGAAGCCGGTGCCTCTGCTCTGCTTAAAACTCCTAGCATCAAGGCCGTATGGGCCGGTGAAGGCCTGTCAGACGACAGCCAGTGGGAAGCCAGCATGGTTGCGCGCAGCATTCAGGCCGCCAGCTATAAGTATGCCCCGCAGCCAAGCAGCGTTAAAAAGTCCAAACCAGCAACACTCAAGTCAGTAACCTACTGGGCCAACAGCAAGCCCGGCGCCACTGCTGCTAAAAAAGGTCTGGTCTACGGATCTTCTGTGGGCAACGGCATGAACGTCGCTCGCCAGCTGGGCAACTTGCCCGCCAATATCTGTACCCCGACTTATCTGGCCAACCAAGCCAAAGCACTGGCCAAAGGCCAACGCAAAGTGACTACCTCTGTATTAACAGAAGCCGACATGAAGAAACTGAAAATGGGCTCTTTGCTTTCAGTCTCTGCCGGCAGCGACCAGCCTGCCAAGCTTATTGTCATAAAATACCAGGGCGGCAAGGCCGGCGTTAAGCCAGTAGTACTTGTCGGTAAAGCGGTCACCTTTGATACCGGCGGTATCAGCCTCAAAGGCGGCAATGGCATGGACGAAATGAAATACGACATGTGTGGCGGCGCATCGGTTATGGGCGTGATGAACGCACTGATCGAAAACCAGCTAGCAGTCAACGTTGTGGGTATTATCCCCGCTACCGAGAACATGCCCAATGGCCAAGCCACCAAGCCCGGTGACGTAGTCACCAGCATGTCTGGCCAAACCATCGAAGTGTTAAACACCGACGCCGAAGGCCGTCTGATTCTGTGCGACGCCCTAACCTATGCTGGCCGCTTTAAGCCAGACACCGTTATCGATATCGCCACCCTCACCGGTGCCGTGATTGGCGCTCTGGGTAAAGTGACTGCAGGCTTACTGTCTAACGACGACGAACTGGCCGAGCAGCTGCTTGCCAGCGGAACTAACAGTGGCGATCGCGCCTGGCGCATGCCTCTCTGGGAAGAGTACGACGAGCTGCTACACAGCAACTTTGCCGACATCGCTAACATTGGTGGCCCACAGGCAGGCACTATTACTGCAGCCTGTTTCTTGGCGCGTTTCACTACCAAATATAAGTGGGCGCATTTGGACGTTGCAGGTACCGCTTGGGTTTCAGGTGCACAAAAAGGTGCCACTGGGCGGCCAGTGCCTATTTTGATGGAATATATCCGCACTAAAGCGAAATAAAACATGACCAATGTGTCATTTTATAAATTGGCGGGCGACCAACAGGTTGCCCTTGCCCTCGCCTGCCAATTAATTCAAAAATCCCTAAAGATGAACCAGCAGGTACTGTGCCTAGTGCCAGATAATGCCGTGGCCCAGCAGCTCGACGAAAAGCTCTGGGGCTTTCAGGCAACCGCCTTTGTGCCCCATGCCTTGGGCGTAGACAATGCCCCCGTGGCCATTAGTGTCGACAAAGAGCCCGGCGACCACCACCAGATACTCATCAATTTGCAGCCCCAGATACCCAGCTGGTTTAGCCGCTTTGACCGAGTCGTTGAAATTATTTACCCAGAGCCCGCCTACGAACAGGCCAAGCGCGACAACTTTAAATTTTATAAAGACCGCGGCTACCAGCTGAGCTTCCATGACCTAAGCGACAAAGTAATCCAGTGAGTGACCAGAGCGATCCTAGCGACCTGTCTGGCCCTACAGACCTGTCTGACATAGCAAACAGCAACGCTAACAAAGCCGATGAGTCCTACTACGAAAAGCTGCTCGACGAGCTCTATTTCCTACAAAAGAACCTGCTGCACTCTGATGATGCTAATAGATCTTCTTTAGAGGCTACAGCAGATTTGCACCTAGAGTCCGACAGCCCAGAACAAGATTTCGACAGTCTCGAGATCCCCATACTGACCCAGACCCTAAACCACGAAATTGACAGCGAGCACCAGGCCCGCAAGGTGTTTGACGAAGCCCAGCACCATTTGTGGGAACAGCCAGACGGCCAGCAGTCCACCGACAACCCGCAAATCAGCGAAGAGCAAGTCACCGCCATCGTCAACAAACTCATGGCCCGTCTAAAACCCAGAGTAGAACAGCTGCTACGCGAGAAAATTCGCAGCAAAGTAATCGAGCGTTTTAACCGGCAAACCTAGCTCCAAAAGCCTGCAACCTCTATAATCGTCGGCGGCCAAGCACTGGATTTAAGAGCTGACATTGATTGCTTTAAGCAACAGCCCCAACCAACACCTACATGAATCACCGAGCCTAATGATGGAAAAAACATTCGCCCCCCAAGAAATAGAAACCAAGTGGTACAAAACTTGGGAAGACCGCGGTTATTTTGCACCAGACATGCAAAGCGGTGGTGATCCGTACAGCATCATTATTCCGCCGCCCAACGTCACCGGCAGCCTGCACATCGGCCACGCCTTGCAGCACGGCATCATGGACGCCCTCACCCGCTACAACCGCATGAAAGGCAAAAATGCCCTGTGGCAAGTAGGCAGTGACCACGCAGGCATCGCCACGCAAATGGTTGTCGAGCGCAAGCTAGCCCAAGAAGGCCAGCCCAGCCGCAAAGAAATGGGCCGCGAAAAATTTATTGAAAAAACCTGGGAATGGAAAGAAGAGTCTGGCGACACCATCATGCGCCAGATGCGCCGCCTGGGTAACTCCGTAGACTGGGAAAACGAACGCTTCACCATGGACGAAGGCTTTTATAAAGGCGTCCATGAAGCGTTTATTCGCCTGCACGCCGATGGCCTGATCTATCGTGGCAAGCGCCTCGTAAACTGGGACCCCAAACTAAACACCGCCATCTCGGACCTCGAAGTTGAGAACCGCGAAGTCAAAGGCAAGATGTGGCACCTACGCTACCCCCTCGCCAACGGCGCCACCACCAGCGACGGTAAAGACTACATAGTAGTCGCCACTACTAGGCCCGAAACCATGCTCGGTGACACCGGCGTTGCCGTCAACCCAGACGACCCCAGGTACCAAAACCTAATTGGCCAAAGCGTACTATTACCCTTGGTAGGCAGAACCATTCCCATTTTTGCCGACGATTACGCCGACATGGACAAAGGCACAGGCTGCGTAAAAATCACGCCAGCCCACGACTTTAACGACTATGAAGTGGGCCAGCGCCAAAAGCTGCCCATGATCAATATCCTCACCATGAGTGGCGATATTCGTCAGACCGCCGAATGCGTTAACACTGACGGCAGCGACAACACAGACATCGACAATACACTGCCAGAAAAGTACCGCGGCATGGAACGCTTTGCCGCACGCCGCGAAATAGTCGCCGACTTTGACGCCCTAGGCCTACTAGAAAGCATCGAAGAAAACGACATGACCGTACCCTTTGGCGATCGTGGTGGCGTAGTCATCGAACCCATGCTCACCAACCAATGGTACGTTGACGCCAAAAAACTGGCCGGCCCCGCCATCGAAGCAGTAGAAGACGGCCGCATCAAATTTGTGCCCCAGCAGTACGAAAACATGTACTTCTCGTGGATGCGCAACATTCAAGACTGGTGCATATCGCGCCAGCTATGGTGGGGACACCGTATACCAGCCTGGTACGACGAAGCCGGCAAAGCCTACGTCGGCCACAGCGAACAAGACGTGCGCGACAAACACGACCTGGGCGACATAACCCTTACCCAAGACGAAGACGTACTAGACACCTGGTTTAGCTCAGCCCTATGGACCTTTGGTACCTTGGGTTGGCCCGAACAGACCGAACGCCTCAAAACCTTTCACCCCACCGACGTGTTGGTCACCGGCTTCGACATTATTTTCTTTTGGGTAGCGCGCATGGTCATGATGAGCATGCACCTCATCAAAGACGAAAAAGGCGAGCCCGAAGTACCCTTTAAAACCGTGTACGTCACCGGCCTAATCCGTGACGAGCAGGGCCAAAAAATGTCCAAGTCCAAGGGCAACGTACTAGACCCCTTAGACATGATCGACGGCATCGACATAGAGAGCCTGCTAGCAAAACGCACCGGCAACATGATGCAGCCACAGCAAGCCGCCAAGATTGCCAGCCGCACCAGAAAACAATTTCCCGACGGCATAGAGCCACACGGGGCAGACGCATTGCGTTTCACTCTCTGTGCACTGGCCTCTACCGGCCGCGATATTAACTGGGACATGAAGCGCCTAGAAGGCTACCGCAACTTCTGTAACAAAATTTGGAACGCGTCACGCTACGTACTCATGAACGCCACCGACGAAAACGGCGCCCTAGACTGTGGCCAGCACGACGACGACTACAAGCTCACCCTCGCCGACCGCTGGATTGTGTCGCGCCTGCAAAAAGCAGAAACAGAAGTCACCGCCGCCATCGACAGCTACAGATTTGACCTAGCTGCCCAGGCCCTTTACGACTTTGTGTGGAACGAATACTGCGACTGGTACCTAGAGCTTTCCAAGCCAGTACTCTGGGACGAAAACGGCGACCCCGCCGTACAAAAAGGCACCAGACGCACCTTGGTCAGAGTATTAGAAGCCACCCTGCGCCTAGCCCACCCCATGCTGCCGTTTATCACCGAAGAGATTTGGCAAAACATAGCACCCCTAGCGGGCATCACCTTAAAACCCGAGGGCGACACCATCATGTTGCAGCCCTTCCCCGTGGCCGACGAATCACAGATCGACGCCGCAGCAGACGCCGATATCGAATGGGTTAAAAACGTGATTGTTGCGGTGCGTAATGTACGCGGCGAGATGAACATCTCCCCCGCCAAAGCCCTGCCCATTTACCTAGCCCGCGGCGACGCCACCGACAAACGCCGCCTAGACGAAAACCGCCAGTTTCTGAGTAAGCTAGCCACCTTAGAAAGTATCACCTGGTTAGACGACCCAGCCGACGCACCACTGTGCGCCACATCACTGGCCGGCGACCTAGAGATTCTAGTACCCATGGCCGGCATAATTGACGTAGCCGCAGAGCTAGCGCGCCTAGACCGCGAAATCGACAAGATTGCTATTGAAGCCAAAAAGCTAGACGGCAAACTCAGCAACGGCAAATTTGTCGACAATGCCCCCGCCGAAGTCGTCGCCAAAGAACGCCAAAAGCTCGAAGAGTTTGAAGGTTCGTTGGCACAGCTAAAAGAGAAACGCAGCGCAATAGCCGACATGGCCTAAAGGGTTTATAAAACTTAATGTCCCAAAATCTAAACCCCCAGCAGCAGGCTGCGCTGAAGTATATCGATGGCCCACTGCTTGTACTTGCCGGTGCAGGTAGCGGTAAAACCAGCGTAATCACGCGCAAAATTGCCTACCTTGTAGAGCAGTGCGGCATACCCGCACGCAACATAGCCGCCGTGACCTTCACCAACAAAGCCGCCCGTGAAATGAAAGCCCGGGTAAGCAGCCTACTGGCCAAAGAAGACTCCAGAGGCCTAACCGTCTCAACCTTTCACAACCTTGGCCTCACCATTATTCGCACCGAGATAAAGGCCCTAGGCTTTCGCCCTGGCTTCTCGATACTCGACCAAGAAGACTGCCGCAAACTACTTAAAGAGCTGTTAGTGCGCCACACCGAACTCGACGAAAAATTAATCGACACCGCACAAAACACCATCTCCGGCTGGAAGAACTCACTACTAGAGCCAGGCCAAGCCGTAGGCGCCTCCGACAGCACCGGCGAACAAGCCATCGCCATGCTGTACGAACGCTACCAGCGCGCACTCAAAGCCTACAACGCCGTCGACTTCGACGACCTGATCATGACCCCCGTCATGCTGTTCAGAAACCACCCCGAGATACTCGACAAGTGGAAAAAACGCATACGCTACCTGCTCGTCGACGAATACCAAGACACCAACCTAGCCCAGTACGAGCTAGTGCGAACCCTGGTCAATGAAAACCAAGCATTAACCGTAGTAGGCGACGACGACCAATCGATTTATGCCTGGCGCGGCGCCCGCCCAGAAAACCTAATGCAGCTGCAAACCGACTTCCCGAGCCTAAACATAATCAAGCTCGAGCAAAACTACCGGTCCACAGGGCGCATACTAAAAGCCGCCAACACATTGATCGACAACAACCCCCACCTCATCAGCAAAGTGCTGTGGAGTGAGCTAGGCCCCGGCGACCCACTGCGCTTTATTAGCAGCGAAAACGAAGAAGGCGAATGCGAGCGCGTGGTCAACGAAATAATCGACATGCGCCTAAAACGCCGCTGCAAATACAGTGACTTTGCCGTGCTGTACCGCGGCAACTACCAAGCCAAACTGGTCGAGATAAAACTGCAGTCCCAGAACATCCCCTACGAGATAACTGGTGGTCAATCGTTTTACGCCAAAACAGAAATCAAAGACGTCATGGCCTACCTGCGGTTAATTATTAACCCCAGCGACGACAACGCACTACTGCGCATCATCAACACCCCAAGACGCCAGATAGGCCCCACCACATTAGAAAAACTAGGAGACTACGCCAACCATCGCACCCTCTCCCTGTACGACGCCATAGACGAAGTCGGCCTAACCGCCACCATGCCCGCCAACAACCTAGAGCGCCTAAAACGCTTTAAACACTGGGTACAAAACGTCAACCGCAACATCTACGACGGCGACCCCATGGCCGCCATCAACGAAATGCTCGACGACGCCGACTACCTGGGTTGGCTACAATTAAACGCCAGCAACGACCACGTCGCACAAAAGCGCTGGGACAACATACAGTTTTTACTCGCCCAACTCGCCAAAGTATTAAAAAATGACGAGACCGCCACCGACGAAGAAAACGGCGACAGCAAAATAGAAAACGCCATCGCCAAACTAATACTCCGCGACCTACTAGACCGCGAAGAAGAAGAGTCCGCCGACGACAAAGTACAGCTAATGACATTGCACGCCGCCAAAGGCCTAGAGTTTTTACACGTGTTTATGATCGGCATGGAAGAAGACATATTGCCCCACAAAAACAGCGTAGAAGGTGGAGCCATTGAAGAAGAACGACGGCTAGCCTACGTAGGCATCACCAGAGCCCAGCGCACCCTAACCATGACCAGTGCACGACAGCGCACCCAATTTGGTGAAACGTCGGCAACAACACCGAGTCGGTTTGTGGACGAGTTGCCCGAAGATGATTTGGTAAAGATTGGTGGCGGTAGCCCCGAGATAAGTGCAGAAGAAAATCAAGCCAAAGGCGAAGAATCCTTGGCGGCGTTGAAGTCACTATTTGGCTAACCTAGCCACTCCGTAGAACACGTCACTCCACGAAAGAAAAGTTTTGTGCTAAAACAGATATTCTAATCTGCCTAAAACTTAGCAATGGAGACTATACGCTCCCGACGTCGCATCTCAATCAACTCTAGCCGTCGTTGGAGCCTTGCATAGTCGTACTTCAAATTATTTAACAAATTTATGTACGGTAAAAAGACAACGCCCATTTTTAACCAAGGATACAGTGGCCACATTAAAATTAAAAACTTGCTTGGATTTGGATCACTAATTTCCTCATGGGGAAAAAGAAAACCCACACCCCAGACTAAAAGGCTGATGAGGCTATAGAGGGCGCCTAGAAAGAAAAATGGGCGGAAGCCGAGTTCTAATAAGGCGGGTTGAAAAGAGCTAGGCGTAAAGAGGCTCTTTAATTCAGCTATGTTAAATAGCTTTCGCATGATGGCGCTCTTTAATCCAGCTATTCTAAATAGCTTTCGCATGGCGGCGCTCTTTGATCCAGCTATGTTCGATAGCTTTCGCATGGCGGCGCTTATCCTTTTATAAATAGGGATCTAAACAGGTCGCTACTATTGGGCAAACGGATTGCTTCGCTCGGTGATCGATAACCTGCTATCGCCTATTGATACTAGACCATCTTTTTAAAGGGTAGAGTTCTTTGTGGGGGCTGGGGTAACGGAGCGGCTTCGTCATTCTCGCGTAGGCGGGAATCTTTTCGTCATTCTCGCGTAGGCGGGAATCCATGTTGAGATGCTGGTCCGAGCCGTCGCTGGGGTAACGGTTGTGGGGGCTGGGATTACGGTTGTGGGTCTGATGTGACGAAAGGTGCCATGGACCCCAGCCTTCGCTGGGGTGACGGGTATTTGAGCTGG